>UEXR01000672.1_pt1 | contig 17253 bp, 15 predicted proteins | sample 4301101 | NCBI WGS metagenome assembly UEXR01 (sample SAMEA4773180, study PRJEB27434) | metagenome | biome: 2259; feature: agricultural soil; material: soil | place: USA | collected 2014-09 | depth 0.25 m
CCGGAGCCTGCGTGAAGACATCCGCATCATGCTGAAGACCATCCCCGTCATTCTCCTGCGGCGCGGCGGATGGTGAATTGAGCTGGTCCCTAACGCCAGAAGGGGGCCTACGGATTCCGTGGCCCCCTTCTGCTACGCGACGGCGAAGTCTCAGGACCTACAGCTCTTGAAGCTCTTAGCCCTGGCCTTGGCACGGACGTCACTCAGTGCATCCTTCAGGTCACCCGACAAGTAAGCGGAGCTATAGGTCCAGTTGAGAAAGGCGCACGGATAGGAGCTGCTCAGCATGGTTGAACCGTACGACCGGATCTGACTTGGCGAGAGCCTCGAACCATTCGTATTGCCATGCGTGATGTTGAGGCCGATGACCAGCCCTAGTCCCTTCTTCTGAGCAGCCGAGATGTTGCGGCTGAGGAAATCGCTGGGGCTGCCCTTCCGGACCACATATTGGGCCCAGGCAGCATCGAGATAGCGATAGCTCGTGCTCCACTTGGCCATGTAAACCGCCTCGGCGCGGACCAAGGTTGGGAGGTTGGGCCAAAGCTGCTTGCTGTATTGCGCCATGGCTTCGACCGTGCTCCCGGAAACGATCTGACCATTCCAGTTGGTCGGATCATTGGGCTCGTCGATGATGTAGTGTCCAATGACAGTTCCATCGTTGATGTAGGACGTCCAGTCGACGTTCCTGTACCGGTTTATCCGTTCCTTCCACTTGGTCATGCTGAAGTGACCCGAGGCATCCTTCCAGTACTTCTGCGCGCCGGCCAGGTCGAGCACGACCTTGCCGCCCCTCGCCTTAATGGCGGACAAGTAGCTCTTCATGTACGATGGCGAGATGATCCGCAATCCGCCGTTGAACAAACTTCCCCACACCTGGACGGGCTGGTCGAAGGTGCCGAAGGGCATACCACCGGTAGTTGATGCGTCGAGTTGATCGGCCGGGGCGAGTGTGATGACGCCCGGCTGATCGTTGCTAGGAGGAGTGTTGTCGACTGGTGCCGGATCGAGTGTGTCGGTGCCGTTGCATGCAGCCATGAGCATGAAGGCGGCGAGCAGCGGCGCTCGATGCCGCGCCATCCGGCGGGCTAACCTGAAGCTGTGGGTCATACGCATTGCTTCCTCTCTCCGTCACGTAGATGTGGGAGGGACACAGTGGTTGCGGCAGGCGAGGGGCCATCGCTCGGCACGGCCGACACGGGGGCTCGTCGCAGGGGAGTCCTGGCGCACTGTGGGAAAGGCAGGATCTCTGCCCTATCCCTATGGTGGTTTGTACTGGAGGTTTGGTCCGCTGAGACTAGAGGACTAGTCTAGCAGGGCGCGAAGGAATGAGCACCGACCTGGTGTCATCTCGTTTTCGGGACTGCTCGCGCCGGGTATTAGGATGGTGATGGCCATCACATTTGTCAAGGGTGAAAATGGGCATCTGAACAGGTGGTGCAAGGAGTTGCACCGCACCTCACTTCCCAGCGACCCTTCCGAATGATTCGACGCCTGACAACATTGCAGCCGGTCTCGAGGTCATCGAGGTATCTGTTGACGGTGGCGTACCTTTTGCCTCATTCCAACGCCTCATGACGCGCCTTCGCCCGAGCAAAGGCTCGATGCCCGCTGCCTTCTTCAATTTCATACACCACACGAGCGCCTGCCTCACTGCGAGCTCGCTCCGCTGCCGCACTCCAGTGACGATCGGCACGACGGGCCGGGAATGACTTTGCCTAGCGCGGACGACGAGCCAACCGGCACGCGACCTGGAGCACCACCCGGGCTGACCAAGCGGGCGCTGGGCGGGATGTTCTGGACCTTCTCCGGAACCGGCCTCCAGGCGGTGGTACAGCTGCTCGTGATGATGGCGCTCGGGCGGCTGCTCACGCCCGCGGACTTTGGATTGATGGGTGCCGCTCAGGTCGTCATCGCGCTCTCCCAAATCGTCACCCAGCTCGGCGTTGGACCCGCGATTGTGCAGCGGCGGGATCTGGAAGCGACACACATTCGCGTCGCGACCACACTTTCCGGGGTCATGGGGACGCTGCTCGGCGCGATCGTGTGGTTCGGCGCCCGTGAAATCGCAGCCTTCTATCGCATCCCCGACCTCGAGCCCGTTCTCCGCGGTGTAGCGATCCTGTTTCCCATCGTGGGCTTGAACACGGTGGCCCAGTCGCTCCTGACCCGACACCTGCGGTTCCGCCTGTTCGTCGCACTGGATGTCGGGAGCTACATCCTGGGCTACGCCATCGTCGGCGTGTTGCTGGCGTGGCGGGGATACGGTGTATGGGCGCTAGTGGCGGCCAACGTGTCGCAGGTGACGCTGCGCTTGATCGCGATGTATCTCGTCACACTGCACCCCGTGCGGCCAACACTGGATTGGCGGAGGGGGGCTGATTTACTCCGATTCGGTTTCGGCCATTCCTTAGGGCAGATCGGAATGGTGGTGTCGGAGCAAGGGGACAATCTGGTAGTCGGGCGCTGGCTCGGCGCCGCCGCGCTGGGTGTCTACGGCCGGGCGTACAACCTGATGGTCATGCCGGCCAGCGCCTTCGGGCGCATCGTGAACCGGGTTCTCTTTCCGGTTATGGCACAGGTGCAGGACGAGCGCCGCCGGCTCACCGGTGCCTATGAGCGTTCGATGGCCATCGTGGGGCTGGTGTCGCTTCCGCTCGCCGCCTTTCTCTGGGTGGTTGCGCCGGAGTTCATCCCAGTGCTGCTCGGGCCGGCCTGGACTGGAGTCGTGCTGCCGTTCCGGATGTTTTCCATAAGCCTGCTGTTTCGCATGGGAAGTAAGATCAGCGACGCCTGCACCAAGGCGGCGGGCGCGGTCTACTCCCGTGCCCTGATGCAAGGTCTGTTTGCCGTGCTGGTGGTTCTGGGGGCCTACATCGGTCAGCACTGGGGCGTAGCTGGCGTGGCGGTGGCGGTGTCTGTGGCGATGGCAATCAACTGGCTGGGAATGGCCGAGCTGTGCCGCCGGGTGACGGTGCTCTCCTGGCCCGGCTTTGCCCGTGCCCATGCGCCAGGCGCAGCGTTAGCGGCTCTCGTCGGCGGGGCATCAATGCTTGTAGCCGAGTGGGCTCGCGGCCACCAGTGGGGAAATCTGCCGACGCTCATCGCCGCTGGCCTGACCGCCGGCGCGGTGACCGTTATGGGAGTGAAACTGCGAGCGGATCTCCTGCTCGGTCCGCACGGCAGCTGGGCAACTCAGCACGCGCTGGAGTTGCTGCAGCGAGCCGCGGGCCGACCCACCAGCTCTCGGACTCCGAGCGCCAATGGCCTGGCCTCAGTGGGCGAGACGAACCCGAAATGAGTCCTGTCGCTCCGAACTGGAGGCCCCTGGAACCTGGCGCCAACCTCGACGGCGCCCCGACGACGAAAGACGCCATAAAGCGCTCGTTGCGGCAGGTACGCGCTCGCTATCGCCGGCTCACATCTCCATTGAGAGGATTGCCATCGACGTTGATCATCGGCGCGCAGCGCGGAGGCACCACATCCCTGTTCAACTATCTGGTGCGCCACCCGGAGGTGCTGCCACCGCTGGGCAAAGAGGTTCACTACTTCGACCTGCACTATGCTCGGGGGGTGGAGTGGTATCGCGGGTGTTTCCCCTATCGTCGTCAACTGCGCGGCGGAGCGATCACGCTCGATGCCTCGCCATATTACCTGGCACATCCATTGGCTCCGGAGCGCGCTGTGCGACTACTTCCGGAGGTCAAGCTCATCGCTCTCCTGCGCAACCCCATAGACCGGGCCCTGTCACATCATCAGCATGAAGTCCGCCATGGGCACGAGACGCTGTCGTTCGCCGAGGCCATCGAGCGGGAAGCCGAGCGGCTGGCGGGAGAGGAAGAGCGCCTTCAACACGACCCCAACTACTACAGCTTCAACCACCATCGCTACTCCTATACCGGTCGCGGGCTGTATCTCCAACAGCTGCTTCGCTGGATGAAACACTTTCCCCGCACCCAGTTGCTCGTGCTGCAGAGTGAATGGCTGTTCAGTGATCCGGCTGCGGCGACGGCGAAGGTACACCAGTTCTTGGGCTTGCGACCCCATCAGCTGGAGAGCTACAAGCCTTTCTACGAAGGCAGCTATGCTCGGCAGATGCCGGCGGATCTGAGGAAGCGATTGGCTAACTATTTCGAGCCCCACAACGCGGAGCTCTTTCAGTGGTTGGGCAAGGAGTTCGACTGGAAATGACGGTTCTCGATTCCCTTCTCCGTCTCGAGGCTAGTATCCCGGTGAAGGATACGCGCGACTCGACCGATCGGCTTCACTGGGTGATTCTGGCGATTCTAATCGCGATCGCCGCGGCGCTTCGCTTCTGGCGCCTCGGCTATTGGGGATTCGAGGGTGACGAAGTATTCACCTGGCAGGATTCCGTGCATCTGATCCCCAACAACCCCAGACCGCTGCTCTACCTGCTCAACCACTACGTGGTGTACCCCTTCCGGCCGCTGGACGAGTTGGGGCTGCGCCTGCTGCCGGCCTGCTTCGGAGTACTTGCCGTTCCGGCCCTTTATTGGGTGAGCAGGAACCTGGTCGGGGCGCGGGCCGCCCTGCTCGCGGCGCTCCTGCTGGTATTCAACCCGCTGCACGTCTTCCAGTCGCAATACGCCCGCTACTGGGGTCTCGTGTTTCTCCTCTCGGCGGTGTACCCGTTCGCGATCTTTATCGGGCTACGCGACCGCAATGTTCGCATGCTGGGCCTCGGACTCCTGACTGCCGTGCTCGCGGTGCTGGCTCACCCGGTGAGCCTTTTCCTGGTGGCCGGCCTCGGCATCTGGCTGCTGACCCAGGTCCGACGGGATGAGCTGACCGGATGGTGGAACCAGAAAGCGGTGCGCTGGGCTGCGGGGATGATGGCTGTCGTCGCGGTTGTAGTCGCGGGCCGGTTCGTCCCGATGCTGCTCGGCTGGGTGTCCATGCACGACGAAAAGCAGCGGGTGTCCGACCATCTCCTTGGGCTGCCCGGTCGAGTCGGGGTGAAGCAGGCGGGAATGCTGCTGGCCTACCTCGATGGCCTGACATTACCGCTCGTCATTACGGCAGCGCTGGGCGTCTATATCCTGTGGCTGCGACGGGAGCGCTCCCTGGCGCTGCTGCTGGGCTGCCTGTTCGCCGCCCCCGTTGCTCTGCTGCTTCTGCTCTCGTTTCGCACCGCGGTCTCGGTGACGTACATGATTTCCACGGCACCGGCCGTGTTCATCGGGGCTGGTGTCGCTCTCGACCGTTGCAGTCGACTCGACTGGGAGGTGCGGCCCCGTTGGCTGCTCTCAGCCACCTTGGCAATCGTGATTATCCTGGCGGGGGCCCCAACCGTTCTCTCCCAGTACCGCGACGGCCGCCGGCAAGACTTCCGGGGTGCGGCACGATGGCTCCAGGAGCACCTCACGCCGGGAGACCAGGTATACTCGGACCAATTCCGCACGGTGAAGCTCTACCTGCCTGGCACCACGATCCATCATCTCAGTGCCGAGCCTGCCCCCCTGGCACAGGCCTTGGAGGGGGTGCTGACTTCACACCCGGCAGGCACTCTCTGGCTGGTGGTGCCGTATTCCGCCCGGGGTGGAGTTCGGACCACCCCAAAGCTTGAGAGCTTCAAGGGCTGGATCTACGGCCACTGTCAATTAGCGGAAACCATGGGAGTCGCGCGGCTGGATTTCAGGCACAACGAGCTGCAGATCTATCGCTGTCCGCCCGCGACTTCGGATGAGCCGAGCAATGTCGAGGGAGCCGCGAGGGCGAGTCCTTTGCGAGCCAATACCTCGCGGTAGATGGCATCCCACCGGTCCACCACCCGGTTCAAACCGTAGTGGGTTTGAACCTGCTCGAGGCCTCTCATACCCATTGAGCGGCGGTCCGCCCGGGACATCCCAGCCAACTGTAGCATCGCTCGAGCCAAAGCCTCATGGTCCCGGGGAGGCACCAGAAAACCGGTCTCCCGGTCACGCACGACCTCCTCGTTCCCCCCTACCGCTGTCGCAACTATCGGCAGAGCGGCAGCCGCCGCCTCGAGCAGGACGATAGGCATTCCCTCCCAAGCCGAGGACAGCACGTAGCCATCGGCGGCGCTCATCAGCTCGGGCACGTCCTGGCGAACTCCCAGGAATCGGACTCGGCTGCCGAGTCCGAGGCTTTGCACCAGGGCCTCGGTTTCCCCCTGAAGCGCGCCGCGGCCGACCAGCAGAAGCACCGTCTCCGGGGCCCGCTCACAAACCTGGGCAAAGGCGTGGAGCAGGTTGGGATAGTCTTTCGCGGGGACGAACCGCCCCACGGCAAGCCAGACGAACTCCTGTGCCAATCCGAGTGAGCGTCGAAGCGTGTCGCGAGTGCCGGGAGGAACCTGCTGAAACCGATCCGTGTCGATGCCGTTGGGAATGACCCTTAGGAGGCTTGACGGGACAATTCCCTCGCGGATGAACCGCTCTGCGGCGGCTTCGCTGACGATCGTCATCTGGTCTACTAGACGGTTCGTCAGCCGATAGGCTGCAATCCGCAGGCGTCCTCCATCGGAGATGCTGTGGATGGTTGAGACCAGCACGGGAACCCGTACGAAGAGGCGGAGAGCCCGAGCCATCAAGTTCGCGTGCACCATGTGACTGTGAAGCACGTCCGGCTTCCACTGCCGCACCAGCCGGACCAGTCGCAGCAACCCTCGCGGATCCGCGACGCCACGCCGCATCTCCAAGGACTCTGTCGGGATGCCGAGGCTTCTCGCTTCCAGTCCCATGGGGCCGAGCGGCGTGAGTGAGACGATCAGGACTTGGTACCCGCGCGCCCGCATCTCCTGAGCCGCGGTGAGCAGCTGCTTGTCCGCTCCCCCCATCCCCATGCTGGTGGAGAGGAACAGCACTCTCATAGATCACGTTCCTTGGAGCCGCCGATGGTCCGGCGAAGGACCCGCTTGATGGGCGTCGGGCAGTAGGCGTACAGGTATCGCCCGGCGGTGTAGGCGTACATCCAACGGGGCAAGTTCAGCTCTCGAATGATTTGAGCCTGGGCATTGGCGAGATCGCGTTGGCGCTGCGCGTATCGAAACGCCTGATGAAAGAAGCTGGTTTGATGGACGAAGTGCTCACCCAGAACCTCTGGAACGTTCGCGAAGCGCCACCCCTTCTTGGCCACCTGCAGCCAGAAACGCAGGTCCACGAGGTTATTGACCTCAGGGTATCCTCCCGCATCGGCCCAGGCTGTCCGCCTGAATGTCACCATGGTGTGAGCAATCGGGATGTATCGGGCCATCGCGAGCAGAATCTCCCGGTGCCCCGTCGGCGGCATCCGAACGTACCGCTCGTTCCGGTGCTCATCGACCAACAGGTAATGCGTGCCCACCACACCAACATCAGGCTGTGCGTCCAGGAGGGCCACCTGGCGGCCGAGCCGCTCGGGATAGCTGCGGTCGTCGAAGTCCTGCCGCGCGATGTACTCTCCCCTGGCCCGGGCGATACCGTAGTTGAGAGCCGCGGCAAAGCCCACGCGTCCGGGCGTGAGGACCCGCGCCCGCGGATCCCGGTTGGCGACCTCGCGAAGGATCTCGAGAGTGCGGTCCTGGGACCCGTCGTCGATCAGGATGAATTCGAAGTCTTCGAAGCTCTGCGCGAGAATGTCCGGGATCGCACGGTCGGCATACCGCTCACCGTTGTACACGGTGGTGATCACACTCACCCGCGGGCTCCTCCCGGAGCCCGTCATTGGTTCGGCGCTCACTTCAGAGGGGCCGGTGACCAAGGGGAACCGGCCGCCGACCACGCACGATCGGGCGCACACCCAGAGCGGGCTGAGGTTGCGGGATCGGATATGGTGACCGGAGCACCTCTGCATAGCCCATGAGAAGACCGAGTATCAGCCACGCTACCTTTTTGGTATCCCACGCCAATGGCAGAATGGCGATCGAGAACGTCATCAGAATGGTCAGGCCGATTCGTCGCTCGAATACGTTGGGGAGCTGCAGCAATCGGTTCAGCAGAATCACAAACAGCGCCAGAAAGAGGCTCAGCCCAATCAGTCCCTCATCCACGAGAATCGCGAGATAGGTGTTGTGCGGACCTTTGATCCCCAGCCTATGGCTCAGAGCCATCTGCCATCCCGCCGGCCCGTAGCCCTGCAGGGGGCGCTCGGGTACAGCAGCAATGCCTGCCTTCCAGACCTCGAGGCGTTCGTTCATGGTCCCTTCGGTGATCTCCGAGGTCGTGGTGGACAGGCGCTGGAAGATCTCTTGCGGCACGAACCTCACCGCCAACAGCCCAGCCCCGAACATGATTACCACTGCGGCTATCCTCACGCCTCGGCGCACCTGGGTCAATGTCCAGGGAACAACCGACAGGGCCACGATCGAGGCGAGCAGACCTCCACGGGAGCCGGTGAGCAAGATGGCTACGATCCCGACGAGGAAATACGCGCGGTTCAACCAGCGCATGAAGGTGGTGGTAGCAATGGAGCCGAGATACCAAGCCATGGGCAAGCCGAGGGCCAAGATCATACCCAGATCGTTCGGGTCGAAGCCCTCGGCGGCGTAGCGGCCATAGGCATGCTTGAGGGAAGCGCCGATCGCGTAGTTGTAGATCGTGTTGCTGGCCGCCACGTATGCCCCGAGCACGTAGGCCTGCACCAGGTTGACCAGCCGGGAGCGAGTGGGGGTAACCTCCCACAGGACCCACAACATCACGAAGAATTGCAGATACTGATTGATGGTGTTGCGAACCGGACATCCGAACACCGGGCTGCAGATGGTGTTGACGGCCCACGAAGCCGACAGCAGCACCCAGCAGAGATAGGCAAACGCGACCCAGTAGAACGAGTTCAGCCGCCGTACCTTGGCGGTCAACAGCACCCGCACGGCAGTCACACCGAACGCAACGATGCCGACCACCCTACTGATGGTGCCAACACCCGGGAAGACGAGGACGTTCTCCCAAGGTATGGCGAATACGAAGACCCAGAAGAAGACGTATGCAAACACGGTCAGCCGGTTCCGTTCTGGGTAAGGTCGAGGTACGCCTGTACCGCAACCTCTTGGGTGAATTCCCTGAGCTCCTCGAGCGGGACCCTGCGGCTGGTGTCCGCCAGCGCGGCCAGGATGCCCGCGGTCAATGCCGCAAGATCGCCGGGCGGCACCAGGCGGCCCAGCTTACCACCGCGAAGGATTTCCCGGGGTCCGCTCGGGCAATCGGTGGAAACTACCTGGGTGCCGACCGCGAGGGCCTCAATCAAGACGGTGGGAAGCCCTTCCCAGATCGAGGAAAGTACGAACACTGCCGCTTGGGCCATGCACTCGTGCGCTCCCCGTACGAAGCCGGGGAGCGACACTTCGGCCGCCAGACCGAGCTGCTGGACCAGGGCTTCCAGCGCGGGTCGCTCCGGCCCTTCGCCAAGAATCACCAGCCGAGCCGGCCGTTGCTGGCGAACCTGCGCGAACGCGCGGATCAGGCTCTCAAAGTCCTTCTGGCGGGTGAGCCGTCCCACCCCGAGCACAACCGGCGGCCCGCCGTCGGTAAGCCAGGGATGTGGTGCGGTCCGGGTGCGCGCGGATAGCAGGTCGTCCGTGATCACCGGATTATAGATCACCCGGATCCGCTCTTGAGGAAATCCGGTAGCCTTGCTCAACTCACCGGCAACCCCCTGAGATACCGCCACGACTTCATCCGCGGCGGGGTAAAACACCCGAAGAAACAAGGGCATGATCCGACTGAGAAGGTTGGATGAGGTAGGCGCGGCAGTGGTCAGAGCGTTGTGCACCGTGCAGATCACCCGGGTGGAGGTGCCACTCAACCGTCGAGCCCACAGCGCCACCACGCCGGCATGATCCAAGAAGGAGATGAGCGCGGTCGGACGCTCCCGGCGCAGGTAGCTCACCAGCGGGGGCAAACCCAGGATCACACGCGACCGCTTCAGATCGACCAACCGCACTCCGGGCGGAACCCGCCCGACCAGCTCGCCGACGCCGTTGACCGCAACCAGGTGGGTCAACACCCCGGAGTCAACGAATCCCTGGGCGAGATTGAGCGCGATCCGCTGGGCCCCGCCTCCGGTCAGGGTGGGGAGAAAGAACGCGACTGGTCCCCGGCTCACTCGACTCCCCGCGGACCCGGTTGCCTGAATTGCGTCTTGGAGATGGTTCCTTCGGTCGAGGGAATCTGTCTCATTCCGAGAAAGTGGATGAAGCGTGCCCGCGTCATGGAGAGCCCTGCTATTGCAGCAGAAACCATGCCCCCAGCCAGGTGGCGGCTCACTCCCGCTCGAGCCGCTAAAGTAATGTATACCAAAGCGTTGCAGGGCACAGCGGCCCGGCTCACTTTACTGTGGCATAGGCACAACCGGGAAGCGCCACATCGGCGAGCAGCTTGAATGGCGCGCCCAGCTTCACCACCCGCAAGGCGGCACGATAGCGCGGCCCGCCTTCAGAGGGTTGGCGCAAATCCCATCGATCGTACACCCGGTTACGAAACCCAGCCCGGCGCAGCATGCGGCGGGCCTTGGCCGGGGTGAACCAATTGATGGCTGGAGCATCGGTGAAGCCGACGAGGTGCGGATGGTGCACCCGAGCCCATTCCATAATTCGCCGTTTGAGGGCGTTGGGGTACCAGCCGAACAGAGGAAATCCGTCGATCTCATGCTGCCGGGGTGAGCGGCTGCTGGCCGCGCAGAACCAGTAGATGCCGCCGGGTTTGAGAATCCGATAGGCCTCCACAAAGGCGGCCTGCGCGCCCTTCACGTGTTCGATGACGGCAGCACAGGTCACCACATCGAACTGTTCGTCTTGCATGCCGGTGGCCTCAGCCGTACCAGGCAGCACCTTGGCATCGACTCCGCTCAGTCGCATCAACTCCTCGGCGGCCACGCGAGCGGCAGCCCACGGCTCGATTCCCAGCGCTCTATATCCCAATCGAGCGCATCCGATCACAAATCGCCCCTGAGCGGCGCCAATGTCGAGAATGAGGGTGGAGGCCGGCGGAAGGGGCCGGATGGAATTCAGACGGTTGAGAATTTTCCTGGCGTACGCTTCCGAGCTGGGCAACCTCGCCAACGCGTCCTCGAGGGAGAGCTGCTCGGTAGCCTGACGTTTGAGGACCAACAAAGCGCGCTCCAGTGGCGATTCGAGTTAGACGGGGGGACCTCCTGCGAGTGCGTCGATGATACACGGCGCGCCACGTTGGACGCAATCGGCTCCACGCTTGTTACGACCCTGTGGACTCGCCGAAGACGCGCACATTCGTCGGGGCCACGTAAACCCGGTGACCCTTTGCCGGCGCCAGGGCCTCGAAACGATCTCGAGGAATGTGCGCCTCGATCGTGCCGCTTCCATCCACGAGGTCCAGCTCCAGACGCACCACCGGGCCAAACGCCCGCACGTGTCGGACGACTGCTTCCAAGGAGGAGGGACCGGAACGGGAGGGCGCGAGCTCCACCTCGTAGGTTCGGACGTAGGCGACCCCGTCCTGATCGCTGGCGCCGGCCCATTCGGGAGCCTCCAACTCACCCTCACCGATGCTCACCCGGCCCTGGTGAATCCGTCCGTGGAAAAGATTGACGTCGCCGAGGAAGCCATACACGAACGGCGTAGCCGGATACTGGTAGACCTCCTCGGGCGTCCCGCTCTGCTCGATCCGTCCCTGGTTCATGACGACGACCCGGTCGGAGACCTCCAGCGCCTCCTCCTGATCGTGGGTGACGAAGACGCTGGTGACGTGAACCTCCTCGTGCAGCCGGCGAAGCCAGCGGCGCAGCTCCTTGCGCACTTTGGCATCCAGCGCGCCGAACGGCTCGTCCAGCAAGAGAACTTTGGGCTTGACGGCGAGCGCGCGAGCGAGGGCCACGCGCTGGCGCTGCCCGCCGGAGAGCTCCGATGGCCGCCGTTTGGCCAAGACATCGAGCTGCACCAGGCGGAGGAGGCCCATCACGGTATCGCGGATCTCGCCCTCAGGAGGGCGCACCGCCCGCGGCCGGACCCGAAGTCCAAAGGCGACGTTTTCGAAGACGCTCATGTGCCGGAAGAGCGCGTAGTGCTGGAAGACGAACCCAACCTGCCGCTCTCTCACGGGCTGGCCGGTGGCGTCTTCGCCGTGGAAGTGGATCGTGCCCTGATCCGCCGGCTCCAGTCCGGCAATGATCCGGAGCAGGGTGGTCTTGCCCGATCCGGATGGCCCCAGCAGCGCTACCAGCTCCCCGCCCGGCACCTCGAGGCTCACCTTGTCGAGAGCGACAAAGTCGCCGAAGGTCTTGCGCAGGTTGCGGACCTCGATGCTCATGCCGCCGTCCTTTCGAGAGAGCCGTCGTCTTCGGCGAGGGTGGTCGTGGTCCGCCGCTGCCGCCATTCCACCGCTGTCTTGAGCGCCAGAGTCACCAGGGCGAGAAGCGTCAGTAGCGAGGCGACCGCGAAGCTTGCCGCGAAGGCATACTCGTTGTAGAGGATCTCCACGTGCAGCGGAAGGGTGTTGGTTACCCCTCGGATGTGGCCGGAGACCACAGAGACCGCTCCGAATTCGCCCATCGCACGGGCGTTGCAGAGAATGAGCCCGTAGAGCACACCCCACTTGATGTTGGGTAGCGTGACCCGCCAGAAGGTCTGCCAGCCGCCGGCCCCCAGGACGATCGCCGCCTCTTCCTCCTCGGTACCCTGCTCCTGCATGAGCGGAATCAGCTCCCGGGCGATAAACGGGGCGGTGACGAACGTGGTGGCGAGCACCATGCCGGGGACGGCGAAGATGATCTTGATGTCGTGGTCCTGCAGCCACGGGCCAAACCAGCTGTGCGCCCCGAAGAGGAGCACGAAGATCATCCCGGAGATCACCGGCGATACGGCAAACGGTAGATCGATCAGAGTGATGAGCAGGTTTTTTCCCGGGAAGCTGAACTTGGAGATACACCACGCCGCAGCTACTCCGAAGATCAGATTGACCGGCACCGCAATGGAGGCTATGAGCAGGGTCAGCTTGGCCGCGCTGAGAGCATCGGGCTCCCTGATGGCGTTCCAATAGGCCGTGAAGCCCTTGGCGAACGCCTGGCTGAACACCAGCACCACAGGCAAGACCAGCGTGACCGCCAGGAAGAACAATGCGATGGTGGTCAGCGTCCAGCGCACTGCCCGCGATTCGCCGGTTGCCCGGGCGATGGTTCTCAGCGCCGTGGTCGCCGGGCGGGAGAGGACCAGGGTCGCCATGGCTCAGGCCGCCGTGCGGCGACGGGCCGCCCACTGAAGCAGATTGATGGTCAGGAGGAGCAGGAACGACACCACCAGCATCACCGACGCAACCGCGGTGGCGCCGGCATAGTCGTACTGCTCCAGCTTGGTGATGATGAGCAAGGGCACGATCTCGGTTTTCATGGGCATGTTGCCCGAGATGAACACCACCGAGCCGTACTCGCCTACTGCCCGGGCAAAGGCCAAGGCGAAGCCGGTCAGTAGCGCAGGCGCCACCGTAGGAAACACCACACGAGAAAAGGTCTGCCACCGAGTGGCGCCGAGGCTCGCCGCTGCTTCTTCCACCTCGACTTCGAGATCGTCGAGCACCGGCTGCACCGTCCGCACCACAAAGGGCAGCCCGATGAAGATCAGAGCCACCGTGATCCCCAGCCAGGTGTAGGACACCTTGATGCCGAGCGGGTCGAGACGACTGCCGATCCAGCCGTTTGAGGCATAAAGGGTGGTCAAGGCAATCCCGGCGACCGCCGTCGGCAAGGCGAACGGGAGGTCCACCATCGCATCCACTAGTCGGCGACCAGGAAATCGGTAGCGTACCAGCACCCAAGCCACCAGCAGGCCAAAGAGGGTGTTGACCAGCGCGGCGACCAAGGACGCGCCGAAGGTCACCCGGTACGAGGCAACTACCCGGGGATTGGTGACGGTGGCCCAGAAGGTGGGCCAGGATAGCTCCGCGCTCCTCGCGAAGAGCGTCGCGAGGGGAAGCAGCACCATGAGACTCAAGTAGGTGCAGGTGATCCCAAGCGAGAGGCCGAAGCCCGGGAGCACGCTCCGTGAGGTCTGCCGCATCGTCATCCCTTCGAAGGGGTAGACCGGTAATCCGGGCTAGCGCCCCGGCTGGTAGATCTGATCGAACACCCCACCGTCGGCGAAATGGGTCTCCTGCGCCTTTTTCCACCCGCCGAACAGCTCGGCGATCGTGAACAGGGTCACCTTGGGAAACTGTGCCTGGTATTTCTCCGTCACCGAGGCGAGCCGCGGGCGATAGAAGTTCCGCGCCGCGATCTCCTGCCCCTCCGGCGAGTACAGGTACTCGAGATAGGCTTGGGCCACCGCCTTGGTGCCGTGCTTGCCGGCGATCTTGTCGACCACGGCCACCGGAGGCTCGGCGAGTATGCTCACGGAAGGGGCCACGATCTCGAACTTGCCCGGGCCCAACTCCTTGATCGCGAGCAGCGCCTCATTCTCCCAGGCAATCAGTACGTCGCCAATGCCACGCTCGACAAACGTCGTGGTCGACCCTCTGGCACCGGCATCGAGCACCGGAACATTCTGGTAGAGCCGAGTGATGAAGTCCTTGGCCTTGGCCTCGTTGCCACCCGGCTGCCGCACGGCCCAGCCCCAGGCCGCCAGGTAGTTCCATCGTGCCCCGCCGGAGGTCTTGGGGTTAGGGGTCACGACTGAGACGCCGGGCTTCGCGAGGTCGCCCCAGTCGTGGATTCCCTTGGGGTTTCCCTTGCGGACCAGGAGCACGATGGTCGAGGTGTAGGGCGAGCTGTTGTGGGGCAGCCGCTTCTGCCAATCGGTCGGCAGCAAGCCGCCCTTCTCGGCGATCTGATCGATGTCGTACGCCAGCGCCAGTGTGACCACGTCGGCCTGGAGCCCATCGATGACGGACCGAGCTTGTTTGCCCGAGCCCCCGTGGGATTGGCGGATGGTCACATCCTGGCCGGTCTTGGTCTTCCAATAGGTGGCGAACTGCTGGTTGAACTCCTGGTACAGCTCGCGGGTCGGATCGTAGGAGACGTTGAGCAGGGTCACGGGCTTCGCCGCAGTCTGAGCTGCGACCCGATCAGCGCTGGCCACGAGGCCCAGGAGGAGGATCCAGCTGCTGCTGGCAAGTCGAATACGCATGGGAGTCAACGTGCTCTCACGGAGTGGAGATCAGAATGAGTATTGGACACGGCTCACCACGAAGTTCTCCGCCTCGCGGTCCGCGCCGCCGGCGGCACCGCCGTCGAAGCTGGTGTGCTCATAGTCAACGACGACCTTGATTGCCCGGGCGAGATACCAGTTCAGGCCCACGGCCCACGCCTTCGCCTTGGTGGGTGAGCTGGTGGGGCTGGCGAAGGTCGGGAACGTCGCGTCGTCGATGTCGAGCTGGGAGTACCGCGCCGCCAGCTCGACCGCACCGAAGCCGCCGGCCTTGGGATCGAATGGCTTCTTGGGCGCGGCGCTACGGAAGGAGCTCTTCTCGCCGGTGAGGAAGTAGGAGCTGGCCGCCTGCCAGGCGGTGTGCTGCAGCTTGGCCGTGCTGGCCGCCTGCGTCACCTCCTGCCAGGAGATGGTGTACTCCCCCAGCAGCCCCAGTGGTCCGGTGTAGAAGTAGGCCTGAGGCGCCAGGCGGGACCGACGTCCGTTGGCGAACGCGTTGTTCGCGGGAGTTGTCGCGCTGTTCGCGTAGCGGAAGAAGGTCTGCTGCCCAGGGGTCCGATAGCTGGCCAGGGCCGGCGCAGCAGTGTTGCCCCGTTCGAGACCCGTCGAGCCGGCAATGCCGAAGCCAAGCCCCGCCAAGGTTCCGACCTTGAGCGGCTGGAGAAAAATCCGGCCGGCAAAGTCCTTGGCGTCGCTGACGTCTCCATCGCCATTTCCCAGATCGGGAACGCCGTTGAAGATCCCGGCTTGCCAGGTGAACGTGCCGGCCTTGATGTCGCCCGAAAGCTGGAGGCCGACGTCGCGGTTGGGCACCAGGTTGGTCGGGAGCGCGCGCTCAGCGAAAACGATATCGCCGGCGCTCTGCAGCCGCTCCAGACCGACCGGAGGCTTGAATTTGCCCACCCGGATGGTGAGTTCCGGCGCGATCTTCACATCGGAGTAGGCGTCGAAAAGCACCGTTGTGCCCTGTCCGAAGTCCGGCTGCAGCCGAAACTCCAGGTACTTCCCGACGGTGGCCTCAAGAATGGGCCGGGCTCGACGGAGAAAGAACGTGTTGGTAACCGGGACGCCGCTGTCCGACAGGAAGAATCGGCCGTCGGTCTGGATCAGTCCCTTGAGCCGGACGGCGTACTTGCCATCGGCCGACTTGATGCTGAACCCATCCCGGGCGCTGGCGGTCGCGGTGACCTTCTCCCTGGCCGCCGCGCCAGCACTGTCGGCGGCAAGCTCGCGGAGCCGCAGGAGGAGGCGAACCTGCTGATCGAGCTCATTGACTCGAGACTCGAGCGCACTGTCGGAGGGTTGCTGTGCTACCAGCCGTGGGGCAATTGCCACAATGCCGATACCCAGAAAAATGACCGTGACCCAATAGCGGACCGCACTCATGCGGGAGCTCCCCGAGCGATCTGTACGGTTATCGATTGCGGTGCCTAAGTTTAGTATCGAAGCGGACTTTCTCCCTCCGCTCCAGCTGGACCACGCGGCCGTCATGGATCACCAGTTCGATGCCGCCGAAGCGAATCGACCCAAGCGCCTCCATGAGCTCTCTGGCCAAGGCAGGAGGCAGCGCCGGGGGCTAGTCGGGTCGGCCGCGGGCTGAGCCGGTGTGTGCTGGGTGGTCATAAACCCTATATATCCTATCTAGTCGATAGAGTAAATAGGCAATTCCGATGCCAAGGTCCCCCACCCGGAGCGGTCGCGTAAAGCCTTATTCTATGGGCCGGGGAGAGCGGGTGGTGGCGACCTTCTGTTGCAGCGCGGCGATACTGGTGCCGTCCAGGATCCTCGCCGTGGCATCGCGGACTTCCTTCATCGCCAGGCGAACCGCACAGACCGCCTCATCGCGACAGTCGGCGCAGGGCACATACGCTGTCTGGCTGGCGCAGGGCACGGGGGCGAGAGGACCATCGAACATGCGCACGATCTGACCCAGGTAGATATCGGCCGGGTTCCGGGCCAGGCGGTAGCCACCCCCCTTCCCTTTCCGACTCTGCAGAATGCCCTGGTTCTTGAGGCCTAACAGAATCAGCTCCAGAAACTTCGGCGGGATCCGTTGTTCCCGCGCGAGATCCGAGATGCGCATCGGCTCGTCGTCGGGGTTATCTGCCAGCGCCAGGAGCGCCTTCAGTGCGTATTTGGCTTTCTTGGAGAGCATGAGCGACACGGGTGAATATGCCAGAATGATAGCG
>UEXR01000666.1_pt1 | contig 17159 bp, 20 predicted proteins | sample 4301101 | NCBI WGS metagenome assembly UEXR01 (sample SAMEA4773180, study PRJEB27434) | metagenome | biome: 2259; feature: agricultural soil; material: soil | place: USA | collected 2014-09 | depth 0.25 m
CGAAATGGCTAGGGGCGGAATCGAACCGCCGACACGCGGATTTTCAGAGCGGCGCGGACCAATTCATCGAGAGTCGTCCGGGGGCGTTATCGTCAGTCCAGAAATGACTACCCACTCTCGTCGACCGATTGAGAGCTACCAAGATCAAACCAGATCGGTCGAGTCTAGGCGCTAACTAGGTACCGTGGCACCCGCCGGCTTCAAGGAAGCTGAGCGCTACCGCTTCATACATCCCGGATGAGGCCGAGCCTGGCGCTGCTGCGTGCGCCGGGCAAGATTCCAGCCATCGAGACCCCATCGTCATTTACCGATCCGTCCGCCACGCTGGCTGCGGGCCTGCGCGACCGCTACGTGCTCGAGCGCGAGCTCGGCCGTGGTGGCATGGCCACGGTCTACCTCGCCCGCGACGCCAGGCATGACCGCCCCGTTGCCCTGAAGGTCCTCCGCCCTGAGCTGGCCGCCTCGCTTGGGCCGGATCGCTTCCAGCGGGAGATCAAGCTGGCGGCTCGCCTCCAACATCCGCACATCCTCTCGGTTTACGACTCGGGCGAGACCGCCGGGCAGCTCTGGTTCACCATGCCCTACGTCGAGGGCGAGTCGCTGCGGGATCGGCTGCGGCGGGAGCGCCAACTCGGGGTGGAGGACGCGCTCCGGATCACGCGCGAGGCCGCGGCTGCCCTGGATTACGCGCACCGGCACGGGATCATCCACCGCGACATCAAGCCTGAGAACATCCTGCTCACTGCGGAGGGCGATACCCTCGTGGCCGACTTCGGCATCGCGCGGGCCCTGGAGGGTGATGAGCACCTAACCCAGACGGGAATGAGCGTGGGCACGCCGGCCTATATGAGTCCGGAACAAGCGAGCGGTGACAAGGCGCTGGATGCCCGCACCGACATCTACTCGCTTGGGGCCGTGCTCTACGAGCTGTTCGCAGGAGAGCCGCCGTACACGGGCCCCACGGCGCAGGCGATTCTTCTCAAGCGCTTTACGGAGCCGGTGCCGAGCGTGCGTCGGGGGCGGCCCGCAGTGCCGGAGGGGGTGGATCAGGCGATTCAACGGGCCTTGGCCCCGGTGCCGGCGGACCGGTTCGCCACGGCGGTCGAGTTCGCTCGGGCACTCCAACCGGCCGTGACGCCAGCCCCGACCGCCCAAACCACCATCGCCACCCCAGCCACGAGCCCTGCGACGCTGGCTCGGCCAAGCTCGCCTCTCGTCGCCAGCGCCCGGCGGTTTCCCGTCACCGCTATCGCGCTCGCGGTCGGCTTCCTCATCGGCCTAGGGGTACTCTTCGCGTGGCGCCGCACGCACACTGCCGGCGACACTGGGAACCCAGGCGAAGCCAAGCTTCTCGCCGTGCTCCCCTTCGAGAACCTCGGAGGCCCCGAGGACGAGTACTTCGCCGACGGGATCACCGACGAGGTTCGGGGCAAGCTTGCTGCGGTGCCTGGCCTCCACGTCATTGCCAGCGGCAGCGCCAGCCAGTACAAGCACACGACCAAGCCGCCCCAGGTGATCGGCCGAGAACTCGGGGTGGATTACCTGTTAGTCGGGAAGATCCGCTGGGAGAAAGGCGCCGCCGGAGCCAGCCGCGTGCGGGTGAGTCCGGAGCTGGTCGCCGTGACGCCGGGCAGCGCCGCAACCACCAAGTGGCAGCAACCGTTCGACGCAGCACTCACCGATGTGTTCCAGGTTCAGGCCGACATCGCGAGCCGCGTGGCCCAGGCGCTCGATGTTGCCATCGGCGCGGGCCAGCGGGAGGCGCTCGCCGAGAAGCCGACGGCCAACCTTGCCGCGTATGACGCGTTCCTCAAAGGAGAGGGCGCGGGAGTCGACAATGACGTACCGAGCCAGCGACGCGCGATCGGGTTCTACGAGCAGGCCGTCGCCCTCGACGCGACCTTTGCGCAGGCCTGGGCGCGCCTCGCTCGCGCGCACGCCCTGGTGTACTACCTCGGCGCCCCGGCGGCGGCCGACGCCGAAGCGGCCAGGGCAGCGGCAGAGCGGGCCGTTGCGCTCGGTCCAGGTCGTGCGGAGGGACAACTTGCGATGGGCATCTATCACCACTTCGTGCGCGGCGACCTGTTGCGCGCGGTGGCCGCCTATGAGACCGGTCTCCGCCTGGCCCCGGACAACGCCGATCTTCTGGCGGCCTTGGCGCGAGCCGAAATGAGTCTGGGCCGTTGGGACGCTGCGCTCGATCATTTCCGGCGTGCCCAGGCCTTGGACCCGCGCTCGGGCAACATCGCCTGGCGCCTGGCGACCGAGCTGCTCTGGCTGCGCCGGTACCCCGAGGCATTGGAGGCGACGCAGCGGGGACTCGCCGTCGCGCCAACGAACCTCGACCTCCTCGAGGTCAGAGCCATGGTCGCGCTCGCCCGGGGAGACCTGTCGGGCGCACAGGCGTCCGTGCGTCAAGTGCCCGCCGGCGTGGAGCCGACCGCATACGTGGCCTATTTGGGGACCTACTGGGATCTCTACTGGGTGCTCGACGATGCCCAGCAGCAGTTGCTGCTTCGACTCTCTCCCAGCGCCTTCGACAACGATCGCGCCATATGGGGTGTCGTCCTCACACAGACCTCCGCCAACCTGGGTGACGCGGCTCGGGCGCGCGCCTATGCCGACTCGGCCCGCGTGGCCATCGAGGAGCATCTCAAGGCGACGCCCGATGATCCGAGCCAGCACATCAACCTCGGCCTCGTCCTTGCGTACTCCGGGCACAAGCAGGAAGCGGTCCGCGAGGCGATGCAGGCCGTGGCGCGGCTCCCGATCTTGAAGGACGCGCGCGATGGCGCCTACTTCCAGCACCAGTTGGCGCGTGTTTATCTCCTGGTGGGCGAGCCCGAGCAGGCGCTGGATCAGTTGGAGCCGCTGCTCAAGATGCCCTACTATCTCTCGCCCGGGTGGCTCCGGATCGATCCCACCTTCGCGCCGCTCAAAGGCAACCCTCGCTTCGAGCGGCTGGTGGCGGGGAAGTAGCGGCACTCCGCACCGCAACCAGCCGCTGCAACAGAAATCGGCCGCCGTAGACGGCGGCCGACGTGTCAAAAGGACCTCTGATTTTCCGGTCGTACGAAATGGCTAGGGGCGGAATCGAACCGCCGACACGCGGATTTTCAGTACTGATCCGCCCCTACACGCTGGGCCAACATAGACCACATACGGCCACGATTCCGGAAGTTAGGGTCGTGGCCATTGTCTCTGGTTGTCGCCAGTCACCTCTGGTTCGGGCACAATTCGGGCATACCTCTAGACCGTCCGTCCGCTAGCGACGAAGCGGTTGTCAGCGCAGATTCGACGTGTCCCTCCAACCCAGGCCCGGCTGTGAGCGACGGGACGGCGAGTGCCTTGGCCGAGGCCCTGCGCGACCGCTACCTACTCGACCGTGAGCTCGGCCGGGGCGGCATGGCTACGGTCTATCTGGCCCGCGATCTCAAGCATGACCGGCCCGTCGCGCTCAAGATCCTGCACCCCGACCTCGCGGCCGTCCTGGGTCCCGAGCGGTTCCTGCGGGAGATCCGCCTCACCGCCAGCCTCCAGCATCCCCACATCCTGTCGGTCCATGACTCGGGCGAGGCCGCCGGTCAGCTCTGGTATACCATGCCTTATGTGGAGGGCGAGAGCCTGCGGGACCGGCTCCATCGCGAGAAGCAGCTTCCAATCGAGGACGCGCTGCAGATCACCCGAAATGTCCTCGCCGCCCTGGCCTATGCGCACAGTCACGGCGTCATTCACCGGGATATCAAGCCCGAGAACATCCTGCTGGAGGCCGGGGAGGCGGTCGTCGCCGATTTCGGGATCGCCCGGGCGATCAGCGCCGCGGGCGGCGAGCACCTGACGCAGACAGGAATGAGCGTGGGTACGCCGGCCTACATGAGCCCCGAGCAGGCGGCGGGCGGGAGCGAGCTCGAGGGTCGGAGCGACCTCTACAGCGTGGGCTGCGTGCTCTACGAGATGCTCGTTGGGGAGCCACCTTACACTGGGCCGACACCGCAGGCAGTGATCGCCAAGCGCTTCGTGGAGCCAATCCCTCATGTGCGGACGGTGCGTGAGAGCGTACCGGAGCCGGTGGAGCGGGCGGTCACCAAGGCGCTAGCCAAGGTGCCGGTTGACCGGTTCGCCACGGCCAGTCAGTTCGCAGAAGCCCTGACGATGGCCCCGACCGTTAGTGGCCCAACTGTACTGGGACCGAGCGCATTGCTTCGGGGACGGCCGCTGCTGCGCCGCTTCATGTTCCCGGGTGCCCTGCTGCTGCTCGCCTTCGCCGCTGGCCTGGTCGCCCGCGGGCAGCACGGTCGCCACCGGACGTCCACGGGCCCCAAGATGCTCGCGGTGCTGCCGTTCGAAAACCTGGGTCGGCCTGAGGACGAGTACTTCGCCGACGGGCTCACCGAGGAGATCACCAGCCGGCTCGCGAGCGTGCACGACTTGGGCGTGATCTCCCGGACGAGCAGCATGCAGTATAAGAAGACGATCAAGCCCCTGAAGCAGATCGGGCGGGAGCTGGGGGCCGGCTACCTGCTGGAAGGAAGTGTGCGCTGGGAGAAACTGCCGGACGGCAGAAGCCGTATCCGGGTCACGCCTCAGCTGATTGAGGTCGCCGACGACCGGCACCTCTGGGCCAACCGCTACGATGCCGAGCTGGCAGACGTGTTCGAGGTGCAGGGGAACATCGCTGAGCAGGTCACCAAAGCGCTCGATGTGGCCCTGGCAGGGCCGGAGCGTCGCGCGCTGGTGGGCAGGCCCACGACCAACCTTGACGCCTACACATTTTATCTGCGCGGCAACGAGTACGCCGAAAACGGCAGCAGAGAGGCGAGGCCGCGCGCCGTCGCGATGTATCAGCGTGCCGTGTCGCTGGATCCCCGGTTCGCTCTGGCATACGCCAAGCTCGCCGTAGCGCACTCGAGGATGTACTTCAACTATGACGACCCCACACCCGAGCGCCTGATGAAGGCCAAAGTAGCGGTCGACCGCGCCATCGAGCTCGAGCCCGACCTCCCAGAGGCTCACCTGGCGCTGGGCTACTACTACTATTTCGGAAGTCGGGATTACGACCAGGCGCTCAGGGAATTCGCGATCGCCCAAGGACGCCAAGCCAGCAACAGCGATCTCCTGCTCGCCGTGGGCTCGGTGCAGCGGCGCCAGGGGCGCTGGGCGCCTGCGCTCGCGAATTTGAAGCGGGCAGCGGAGCTGGATCCTCGCTCGCTGGCCAAGCTCGCTGCCGCGGGCCGTACGGAGTGGTATCTCCGCGACTACGCTCAGGCGATCCGCTACTTCGAGCTCTGTAACGCCTTGGCACCCGAGGATGCAGAATGCTACGCGGACAGGGCGCTGGTGTATCTGGCCTGGGATGGACATCCGGAACGCGCCCGCGCAGTGCTACGGGAAGCCGAGACCAAGGCCCGCCACGATGAACTGATGTACGCGTTCGCGTCCGTGAGCTTCGGGGCCGAGTTCGCGGCGTTGTTTTCGGCGCGGACGCTGGACTCGCTCAGTCGCGCTCCTTTGGCTGAATACCAGGGCGACACGGCTACTTATTACGTGACCAAGTCCGTGCTCTGTCGATTCATCGACCGGCCGGCGGGCGAGCGGGTCTACGCCGACTCGCTGCGGCTGTTCTGGGAGCGAAGGCGGAAGAAGAGGCCCGAAGATCCCAGTCCGCATGCCGTTCTCAGTTACGTCTATGGCACCCTGGGCCGGAGGGCCGAAGCCGTTGCCGAGAGTCGGCGGGCGTCCGCGCTGCTTCCGCTCTCGAAGGATGCACTCTGGGGACCCTACGTAGTGGTTTTGGCCGCCGGGATGTACATGAGGCTTGACGAGCCGGATTCAGCCGTAGAACGGCTGCAATACCTCCTCTCGATTCCCTCTCCCATGTCCTCTTCTTTACTTCGGGTAGATCCCTTCTGGGACCCCCTCCGGAGCAGCCGGCCCTTCCAGCGTTTGGTAGGGACCAACCGGTGACCTCCTGGTATTCTCGACATCTACCTGCTGGGAGACTGGAGGTAATCCGCGGCTACGTCGACTCTGCCCAGCTCGCCTTTCAGGACCCGCTCCGGGTCGAAGATCAATGGTGCGATGCTGCTGTCCACCGGGACAGCGCACGCCTAGACTCAATCTTTGCCGCCGATGTCTCGTGGATTGAACACCGCGGCTATCGTACCAAAGCCCAGGCTGCACCGCTACCTGGTGGAAGTGCGAGAGCGCATGATCGAGTTGCACGACGTGCAATCCGGGTCTTTCACACGGTGGCAGTGGTCTCGTCGCACATCCACGTCCGCTCGCTGGCAACTCCTCATCGAATGACGCAGCGGTGACCCTCATTCGCGTCAATACGGCAGCAAGAAGCTGATCAGCTCGATGGCCCAATAGCCACGAACGGCGGAAGGCCAGACAACATGCAGACCTGGTGGGCCTACTGAGTGGCTAGGGGCGGAATCGAACCGCCGACACGCGGACTTTCAGTCCTTCCCGAGACGGACACCACCGACCACACCTAAGCACAACCGACGACAACCATAGCGATTTCGCGCCCTCTCGGCTCGCGCATCACGCATGGATGTGCGCGGGTTTAGTCGGTGGTGTCGTCACACTCCCGGCCGCCGGGTCACCACACCCTTGGTTGGACTTTGCCGCCGCTCACCTCACATGGATCTGAAATTCTTCCACAGTCGGCGTGTGGGTCAGGTTTCTCTGTGCGCTTCCGTCCGCGTTCATCACGAAAATGTCCCGGACCCCGTTCACGAACTTCACGTAATAAATCAGCTTGCCATCTCGCGACCATGCGGGGTCGCTTTCACGGGCCGGGTCCGTGGTGAGCTGGCGCTCACCGGTGCCGTCGACATTCCGCACGAAGATGTTCGCGTCGGGAAAGTTGGTCGTCACGGCATAGGCGAGCTGCTTGCCGTTCGGTGACCAGGCTGGTCGCTGCTCGGAGCGGTCCTCCGTGTTAGTGAGGTTCCTCTCGCCCGTTCCGTCCGGATGGATGATGTGGATGTCTAACACGCCATTCGGGTCGCCGAAGTTGCTCGAGAAGGCGATCTCCCTCCCATTAGGTGACCAGGCCGGCTCCTGATCGATCTTAGCCCGGCTCGCCAGTGAATGGAGATCGGTCCCGTCGGAGTTGATGATGGAGAGATCGGGATCCCCGAAGAAATCGGGCGTTTGGCGCGTGAATGCAATCTGTTTGCCATTCGGGGACCATGTGGCGTGCTTGTCGAACGCCTCGTCGAAAGTAAGCCGGTGGACCTCGGTCCCATCGAGATTCATCACGTAGAGATTTGCAAAGAGCGAGCTCGGCCCAAAGTCGCGATTGCTGGTGAAGAGACTTGCTTGCCGTTGGTCGACAGGTCGGGGTTGAAGTCGTTGATATCCACATTGTTCGTGATCTGGGTCCGGCCGCTCCCGTCCGCATTCATAGTACAAAGCTCGGCATTGCCCGGCGGAGCTTCGGTGTCGAGACAGGTATAGATGACACTTCCGACTGGACCGCTGCCGTGAGCATTTAGACGAGCGCGGGTCGCCTGATCGCCGGGTGCTCCGGCTGGACCAGTTGCATCGCGGCAGCTCACGGCGGATAGCACAAGGGTAAGAAAGAGGCGCAGATAGCCGCGTTCAGGGAGCGGGGTTCGTGGGTGCATGCTTCCCTCCTGCAGAGTGGTTGGGCCGATGGACACTGCTGGCGCTCAGCGGCGGACTGCTTGCCGCTCGCAAATCCGGCCCGTACCATTCAAGGCGGGGCTCTCGCGAGCCTCACAACTTCCTCACAGATGCCTCGTTTCCGGCTGGCGACGTTCGGCGGGCTCTCGTTGGCGGCCGACGTCGAGCCTCTGCGGACGACGCAGCGCCGTCGTCTCGCGCTGCTCGCTCTCCTGGCCGTCGCAGGTGAGCGGGGGCTCTCCCGCGACAAGCTCCAGGCCTACCTCTGGCCGGAGAGTCGGGCGGATCAAGCGCGACATGCTCTCGAGCAACTCCTTTATTTCCTCCGTCGCCAGTTGGGCGACGACGCCTTTTTGGGCACCAACCCCTCGCCCTAAATCCCGCTGTGATCGGCAGTGATGTCGCCGACCTTCAGCGCGCCCTCGAGCGGGAAGCGCTGGAGGAAGCAGTCACCCTCTATCGGGGTCCGTTTCTCGACGGGTTCTTCTTGAGCGAGGCGCCGGAGTTCGAGCGATGGATGGAGACCGAGCGTGCTGACCTCGCGCAGGGCTGCAAGAGCGCGCTCGAGTCGCTCGCCCGGCGTGATGCGGAGCGAGATGCGGCCGCTTGGGGATGCCTATGCAAACGACCCCCGTGCCGGTCGACACCGCGGACATAGGGCGGTTCACCCGGATTCTTCAGGCTTATGGGCTCGAGGCCGGGTCGGCTGGTCCTATCAGTAACGGCAACCCGTTGGTCAATCTGTTTGCCCGTCTCGACCTGGCGATCCCGCGCTGGAATGGCCGGCTCATTCTCCGCCATAGCTATGGCCATGGGAGCGTGGACAACTTCCGCCGCGGATTCGATCCTTTTTCGCTCTCGACCCTGAGTTTCCGGCAGCACTCGCACACCAACGTGACGGTGGCTCAACTCTTCACCAGCTCGCGTGGCGGCTCGTCGAACGAAGTCAGGGCCGAGCATTATGACGGGCCAAACTGGTTCGACCCGCTCGTCCGGGAGCCGCTGGTCACTGCGTCGGTACCGCGCGCTGACGGAGCCGGTCCCGTGGGGATCCAGGCAGGCTCGGCATTCGCCCCCTTCTGGTTCGCACAAGGCAACACCGAGCTGACCGACAACCTGCGTCTATTACTTGGCAAACATCGCATGATATTGGGCACCAAGCTCGAGTTCTATCACGACACCCGCAAGTTGATTGGCATGGAATATGGTAGCTGGAGCTTTTCCAGCCTCGACTCACTTGAGCTGGGCGAGGCCGATCAATTTGTGTTGGATAAGGACTTTGGCGGCGGGACAGCGAGGGTGTCCGGCAGCGAAGTCGCAATGTGGGTTGGAGACGAGTGGCCGCTCAGCGACCGCTTCCTGCTCAGGGGCGGCATCCGAGGCGAGTTCCCGATTCTCAGCGGACATCCCCCTTACTCGCCCGCCGTCGATTCGGTCTTCGGAATTCGGACTGATCGGATGCCAAACCGGAGCGTCCTGCTATCGCCCCGCCTCGGCTTCGAGTGGGACATCAATGGAAACGGACGCACGCGCCTCCGGGGTGGCGCGGGCATCTTCGTTGGTCGCCCACCATTCGCGTATTGGGTGGAGGCGTTTTCTCGCTATGGCGCGGGTATCCGGCAGTTGCGGTGCGGGACGGCGCCGAGCGATGCCGGGCCTCCGCCGCTGTTCCGTCCCGACTACGCAAATCCGCCCCAGGCCTGCGCCAACGGCGCCACTTTCGATGCCACCGCCGGCGGGCAGGTTGCGTTGCTCGCCCCCAACCTCACTTACCCCCGAGTGCTGCGAGCCTCGCTTGGCGTCGACCAACAGCTGCCGTGGGGCGTCGTCGCAAGCGTCGAGGGCCTCTACACGAAGGCGTGCGCGATTTCCTCTTCCTGAACCGCGGGTTGACTGGCCCTCAAGACACCGACCGGCACGGGCGGGTGCTCTACGGCTCGTTCGACGCCGATGGCAATGCCCTGCCAAGCCTGGTGTCCGACCGGTTCCCTCAAGTCGTCGAGCTCAGCAACCAGTCGCACAACTACTCGTACGAGCTGAGCACCCAGATCGCGAAGAGCTTCTCCAACGGTCTCGGGGCCTCGGTCTCATATACGTGGTCACGGGTACGTGATGTGCAGACTGGGCTGGCCCCTCTCACCTACCCGAACTGGGCAGGGCGCCCGCTCTCAGGACGACAGGACGATCTCACGCCCGGCATCTCGGACTACGATCAGCCGCATCGGGTGGTGCTCGCGGCGACTTACACGGCGCCCTGGAAGCGGTGGCGGACCGATCTCTCGGTCTTCTACGTCGGAGGATCGGGCCCACCGTTCACCTACGTGGCTGGCGATCTCAACGCCGACGGCAATGCCAACGACCCGATCTACATCCCGGTCACCGCGTTCGATTCGACGGAGATCCGGTTTGCCGGTACGCTGTCCGAGGTGGCAGTCCAGCAGCAGGCGTTCCAACATTTTGTCGCCACCACGCCATGCCTCGCATCGCAGCGGGGTCGCATCATGGCCCGGAATAGCTGCCGTGGCCCGTGGGTCCACTCCCTCAATGCAGCCATACGCCAGGGGCTTGCCGGTCCGTTCGGCCATGACCTCACACTCGAACTGCAGATCTTTAACTTCCTGAACCTTCTGAATGCCGGATGGGGGCTGGTGAAGACGGTCAACGGCTCATTGCTGCAGCAGGTCGGATGGGTCCCTGAAGGCACCGGCGGGCCGCAACCGATATTTGCGTTCGATCCCCAGTTTGTCGCGTTCGACAGCAACAATCCAGAATCGTATTATCAGCTCCAACTCGCCTTGCGCTACAGCTTTTGAAGGCGAACCGCGAAGCTTTCCTCGCCGCCGCTATGCGCCTCTGAAACGATTGGTAACCGCTCGGTTCTTCCCGTGCGCTGCGCTGCGCTTAAATTCGTGACGACGGTCTAGCGAAGGCAGCTGCATTCCCGGACTGAGCGCGACGGATCGGACCCTACCTGCGACCCCGAGAGTTGCTCGGGATTGTTCTAAAGCCGACCTGGCTTCCCTGACACTGTGCTGCGCTCAGGCGACGAAGGAGGCGTCGCGCCAGCCAGGTAGCGCACCAGCGCGTCGGTCGATAGTGGTCGACCGGTAGCACGCCGCACCTTCTCGGGCCACCGGATAGCAGCCCCCGACGCATAAAAGTGCTCGGTGAGCCATCGTGCCACCCGTGCTTCCCGGGTAAGGTCCTCGACGCCGAACTGCTGGCGCATCGCCTCGCGCAGCTGTGTGGCGATCATGTTCGCGTACAGATACGACTGTGCGTATAGCGGCCCTGTTGCGAATACATCCACAGTCGCGAAGTAGTCTCCCGAGGGCAGATCCACGCCGACATAGCGGCGATAGATGGCTGCGTAGAGCGAGTCCACGTCGGCCTTCGAATCGAGATAGTGCGTGATCTCGGCCACGGCGTTGAGCCCAATCGAGCGCCGCAGCCAGAGCAGCAGCTGCATCTTTCCAACTCGTTCGAGTCGAGCCGCTTCCTCTTTCGGCACTCCGCCTACGCCCTCCAGCCAGTGACGATCATACGCAAAGTGCCCGAGGGTCTCGGCGGTGCCCTCACTGAGCGGCGTCTCGTCGCCCCGCAGGAAGGCGGTGGGCAGATCGCGCCGCATCAGAGTGAAGTTCAATGCATGGCCGTACTCGTGAAACAGAATCTCATAGAACGCTGAGCCTGGAAAGGGGTTGGTAAGGAGCCGGGCTTCGAGCGCCGGACGCACCCCGAAGGCGATTCCCCCCGTCGGGACATCCCACACCTTCACGTCGATCGGAAGACTATCGACGGCGAAGCCCAGTCCACGCATGAGGTTGTGAAGACGCGTAAGCCCAGAGTCCTTGGGCCAAGCTCGGTCACCGGCGATACCTTCTTGCCGGTGCAGCCAGTAATCGATGTCCCAGGGTTCGACGCGCTCGATCTCCAGTTCTTGTTTCACTCTATCCAGGATGGCGAAGTATGCCGGCCGGGTCGCTTGCTCAAAGGCTTCCAGGTCGCGCAGCACCTGTGCTGGCTCGAGGCTCGAGTTGTAGAGCCCTGCGGCGGCACCATTGCGAAAGCCCTCGGTACGCCCGATGCGATCGAAAACGGCCATGGCGCGCAAGATGGAGGATCGAGTGTGTGCGGCTACCTGCAGGCGGGCGCGAAACGCAGCTTCCCGCAACGAGCGGTCCGCGCTGGTGTCGATCAGGCTCGTTAACTCAGTGCGGGTGAGCTTGGCGCCGTTGAGGATAAAGCGAAATTGGCCAATCGTGTCCTGGATCGCGGTTTGCAGGTCTGACAACGCGATCGACAGTGCAGGATCGACGCGCGAGGCCAGGAAGTCCCGGTGATGAAGCGCCAGCCGTCGGGCCAGCGTGCTGTCGCTCACGCGGCCGCGCCACCGCTCGATTACGGCTGCGTAGTCGCGACGACTCAACAGATCAGTAGCGAAGCGCCAAAACGGACCGGCGAAGTGTTTGGTCTCGCCCTTCCATTGGTAATACGATTCGAGGAGGCCAGCCTCCCACACCATGAGTTCCTGCGCCTCGAACTCGTCGAGAAAGGCGACGAGCTCGGCCTCGGTGCGCACCCGCGGTGGGGCTCCACCGAGCGCGAGGCGAGTCGGTTCACTGCCGGAATGAGACGGCGCCCTCGCCTGTGCTGCGATTTGCCAGTGGACGGCAACGAGGAGCACAACGGTTAGGAACACGACGCGAGAGTGGCGCGCCATGGCAGGTGCCTCCGGCCCTAGTGGGTGTACTGGCCCGCTAGGCCCGTCTAGGGTGAAGGGCTTAACCATTCTGCCTTACAGAGGACGCGCAAGAGGACACGCGTCGTGGGGGCGATGTTCTCCGAAAGCGGCACCTACCCTGCTAAGGAAGCCGCCGGAAGGTCTACCCCTTCTGCGGTGATAGGTCATTTCAGACTGAAGCTACTCTGACAGGACAGCGGATCGGCAAACGCCCGGTCTCCCGATGTCCAGGGCACCCCAAGAACGCCGGCGGCCGACCCGATTGCTGCCTCTAGTTCGAGTCTCTTGGCGACAGTTTAAGCTCGGCCGATTCGTAGGAGGCCCCTGTCGAGTCGTGAGCCAATCCGACCAGTTCAGCGAAGCGTTTGAAAAGAGAATCCGTTGGGGTTGTGGCACCCGGCACAGGGAGCGGACGGAAGATAGGAGCGGTGTGGCCAAGGACGAGGAGCAAACCCGCGGCCATCATAGCAACAATGATGAACGGAGCCCACTCCTTCCAAAGGCGCCTAGTATGCCAGCGGCGCAAGGCATTGCGGTCTGCGTAAATTAAGCGAGTCATCCGAGCGATGCTGTAGACCTTGGCGAGGAATTTGGAGGCGGCCTGTAAGTGAGCGATGTGCTTTTCGGCATGTTAACGCGCCGAGCATCGCAGAATTTCTCGCGAACGGCGCCTTACCTCCGAAGCCGTGGACTAATCTTTGGACCCGGCGAAGACGGCCGGACTCGGCAGGGTGCGGAAGGAACTACCTTTCTCCAAGCCAGCCGGTGATTGCTGGGACGCCACTCTGCTCTCAACGCCGGGCCGGGCGATGCTAAGCGCCGGTAGGCTAGGCAATGACTGACGAAACTACGGCTCGACAGTGCGAAGTCCCTGGGTGCGCGAACACAGTGGGCCTGGGACTCCGCGTCTGCGAAAGGCATCTACGCGAGCCTGCTACTCCGAAGGACCACACGGAGGCGCTGGCCTATCTGCAGCATCGACTCGCCCGGTACGACCAGCTCGGGATTCAACCGGATCGGGCCGACAGTCTGGAGCTCCACGGCTCCTACGACATCGCGGCGCTGCGCCTGGTGCTCGAGGCGCCTCAAGGCAGCGCGCAGGCATCGGTAGAACGGCCGACCGGGTACAAGCCTACCATCATCCAGCGCCTCCTTTCCCGCGAGACGCTTCCTGAAATCGCGCGGGCGCTTGCTAAGGGGGAGTTGGCTTTCCAAGGGTTTCAGATCCCCAGCGTGGCAGGGGACACCAAGCCGATCACCATCTCCGAAGCCGAACTGCTGGCGCCCACGGAGGCTCTCTACGCGAAGCTCGAAGAACACGCCGGAGTCATGGGCCAGTTCTGGGTAAGAGAGGATCAGTCGTCCTAATCGCTGGGAGTCGAAGAACGGGGTGGTGCCCGGTTTTGACCAAAACGACCCCGGCGATGACGGCTGGCCTCACCGATCGGGTATGAACGGTGGATGACATCGTAGCCCTGATGGACCCCGAGACGGCCAGTATCAAGTACGGCGCAAGAGAAAGGGCCGGGACTTAAGCCCCGGCCCATGCGGCCAGCACCCCCTAGCATGGCGTCGCCGACCCCGCCTCACCCGCCAGCATCCAATGCGATATCCTGCTTGCCCGCGAGAAGCGAAGCCACAGCCTCCTGCAATTGATCGGCCGTGAACGGCTCACGGAGGATCGAAACGTTGCGAGGGAGGTTGGCCTCGATGGCCGGAGTGGACCGGTCGATGTTGGCGATGTAGAGGATGGGCAGATCCGGCAGCCGGGTGCGCAGGAGGTACACCAGATCAATTCCGGGCATGCCGCTCACCCTGGTGTTGGTGATGACCAAGTGGATCCCATCGATCGCGAAGGCCATCTCGGTGGCCGAGAGGCCGTCGTAGGCAGGAAAGACGGAGAAGTCGTCCTCGCGCAGAGTGGTGATGATGAATGCGACGACCTTGGGGTCCACCACCGCTGAATTCTGCGTGGGTTGTGCGTCAAATCGCGACTTGGACGACACTGACCCGTGATGCGGCTCACGCTCGCGTGGCCTCCAACCTCGCTGACTTGCGGCCACTCCGTTTCCCATCTTTGGACCTGCGCACGGCTGTGCAGTGTCGAACTCGCGGTGGGGACTTTAAAGCCCAGATCCATAACCAACGAATCCCAGCGATCAACGTGGGCAAGACTCGTGCACACGAAGCGGGCGTACGCTCGAGGAACAACGCATTGGCAGTTGCAGAGGAGGATATCGCAATCGGTAAGCGGGATGTGCACACCGGAAAGGATACTGAAGGAAACGGCTGGGTGAATAAGGTCGCCCGCCGCGTTGAGTCAACGTCTCGCACTCAGGAAGCCGCGGCCGACGCTGGTCGCCGCATGGCCAAGCAGCTGAAAGCGGACCACGTGATCCACGGCCGGGACGGAAGCATCCGTGAAGAAAGACAGCTACGGCCCCGACCCTAATCCGCCGAAGGAGCAGCGTTGAGGAAGTCTTACGATGCCAGCAAAGTCGCTTGTGCAGGTTTCTCCGGCTGATCGGACCCCCGTGAAGCCGAAAGGTCCCAATCGGCCGCCGATAGTAGGTCCGGGGCAGTGGGATTTCGTCTGTCCCGTTTGCGGTCGTGTGCTAGGAAAGGGGCTTCCTGAGCAGTACCAGAGTACCGTGGTGCTCGAGTGCTGGTGCGGTACGTACTCCACCTTTCCGTAGCCTTAATCCTGGGGGGCAAGCGGTCTTCCCAATATCAGGACGGAAAACGACGGCATCACCCCGGGGCAGTCAGGACGGCTCAATGCAACCCTCGGAATTGGTCGCCATCATGGCAGCGGTGATCTACAGCGGGCGGGGAAAAACAGACAAGCAATCAGCCGAGCAGGCGCAGGTGGCGGCGGTCGCGGATGCGTGGCGCCTTTGGCATCTGGCCATGGATCATGGAGCCGATCCCACGCATCCCTTCCGGGACCCGGAGCTCCATCCCCAGCCATAAGGTCGTATTAAGCACAGTTGGAAAAGGGCCGACGTGCGCATCCTGATCGTGGAAGACTCGCCACTCGTGCAGCAGATGTACGGCTTGGCCTTTCCGCGATCGTTGCACCAACTCACGACCGCGGGCAACGGTTGGGAGGCGCTCGAGCTGTTGGATAATCCCGCTCACAAGTTTGACATCGTCCTCTTGGACCTGCGGAGCCGGTGCTAGACGGTGTGGGATTCCTAGAGGAAGTGCGTAGGCGGCCGAATCTGACCGGCCTTCCCATCGTGCTCACGACGAGCGAAGTCGAAGGGTCGGAGCTGCTCACGGCGGCCCGGCGGCTTGGTCCATCCGCGGTGGTGAAGAAACCATGGCACCCTTACGAGCTACGGCGCCTCGTCGAATCATCGTTGCCCCACGACCACGACCGTGAGGTGAATGACGACACCGGATCGCCAGCTCCGTGGGGATTTTCAAGGCAAGCCATTCTCGGTGCACCTCGTCCATCGGAATCACCCGCAGGACCAACGGGAGAGGCAACTCCAGTGGTGGTTGCTCGAGTTCGATGGCTTTCGGATTGACCTTATGAGAGCTGGCAGTAGTGACACCAACGCATTCGTGCTCCGCCGTGCCGAGGCGCGACTTCGGAGCATTTATGGAAGCGGCGAGCAATCTGTTTAGCGGTTCTCATGTCCCTCCTGATCTGGGCTGGGAGTCGCTATGGCCTGCCCCGTCTTCCCGCCGCAAACTCCTCCCGCAAGTTAAGTTCGGTATTGGGTGAACTTGTCAGGAAAGTGGAACTCGCAAATACGGTCGCGATTTCCGTGACACATATCTTCAGATGCCCCACACGAACATTCGAGGTACATATGCCGTCCGTATTTTGGGCGCTGCTCGACGACGAGTCGGGACAGGGACTCGTAGAGTATGCCCTCATCATCGCTCTGGTCGGCGTTGGCCTGATCGCGATTCTGCTGGTGCTCCGCAACTCAATTGGCAACGTGTTTAAGAACGCGGCCTCGCAACTCAACAACGCGACCGTCGCTCCTATGGCACCTTGACCAACGCATGAAGATCCTGGGTGTCGAGGATGAAATAGGACTCGGGAACGTCGTGTGTCGGACGCTCACCGCTCTCGGCCATGACCCGACGCACGTTAGCACGGGCGATCAGGCCCTTCGAGTCTTGGACGGCGTGGACCTCGTGCTCTCGGACATTTGAATGCCGCACGATGGACAACCGTTGAGCGAGTTGCTGCCAGTCGTACCGCTTAGCCATCGCGAGTGCCTGTTCCTCGTCTGAGTCCCCGCCGCTCAATGTGTCCTGCGCGTGGCGAATCTCGTGGAGCAGGTGCAGGCGCCGCGTCCATCATGGGATCGCCTCATTACCCAGGTTTGACGAAGCTGCTTGAAATAGGCTCGCGACCCATCTCTACTCCTTATTCCTTGAATGGGAGGGGTCGGTTCAGACGGTGGCGATCCGGCGTTCTGGGCCCGCGTAACTGGAATCCACTCGGCCGCGACGGTTCCTGCGCTTGGACTGCGACGCGACGCGCCCGCGCCTCCGGGCGTTCTACGAACGCCAGCGATTCATATTTCACAGTGAACGAACCGTTGGACCTTACTTCGTCGCTCGGTACCAGAAGACGACGGCGGTCTAACTTCGGTTTGCAGCAGACGCTGCCCTCGCATTCGCTCGGCCGGCGCAGCTGAAACCTGGTACGTTAGGCCGCCGCCAACAGTCACCAAGTCGTTTGCCGTCGCCCCACCGCGGGCGTAAGTTGGTCCCGCCACTCCGCTGG
>UEXR01000727.1_pt1 | contig 17140 bp, 16 predicted proteins | sample 4301101 | NCBI WGS metagenome assembly UEXR01 (sample SAMEA4773180, study PRJEB27434) | metagenome | biome: 2259; feature: agricultural soil; material: soil | place: USA | collected 2014-09 | depth 0.25 m
GTCCAGGGAGCATGGCAGCGCACCGAGTCGGGCTACAGCTTGAGCCTCACGGTGACCGTCCCCGAGTGGCAGCCGCGTTCCGGAGACGCCATCGATTTCGATCTCCTCATCAATCGAGCCGAATCCGATCGCCTGCGCCGGGCCGGCCAGCTGGTCTGGTCCGGAGGTGGCGGCTGGGTCTACCTGCGCGGCGACCGGCAGGATCCCGCCCGCTTCGGTGTTTTGGAGCTCGGGTGACCAGCTACCACGTCGCCGGCTTCACGTCCACCGGTAGCAAGCGGCCCGAGGCGCTGTTCGGGCTTGCCGACCCGTCGCTTCCGTCCCGGATGACTCGCTCGTCCGGATATAGGGTGTGGGATGCCGAGGGCCGCGAGTACACGGACTACCTCATGGCTCTTGGTGCGGTGGCGTTGGGCTACGGCCATCCGGCAGTGACCAAAGCCGTAGTGCAGGCGGCAGAGCAGGGGGTGGTCGGGCCGTTCCCACCCGTGCTGGAGGAGGAGCTCGCCGCCGAGCTTTGCAGGCTGATGCCCTGGATCGAGCAGGTGCGTTTTCTCAAGACCGGAGCGGAGGCGATGGCCGCTGCGGTCCGCCTGGCCCGCGTCGCTACAGGGAGGGAACGGGTCCTCGGCTGCGGATATCACGGGTGGCTCGACTGGTGCGAGACTCGCAGTGCCGGCGTTCCAACGGGCACTCGGGCGCTGTACGGCGAGCTGCCCTTCAACGATGCCCAGCGCACGCGTGAGCTGATCCGTGCGGCGGGAGACCAGCTCGCCGCAGTGCTGTTCGAACCGATCATTCTAGCCGAGCCTTCGGCCGAGTGGCTGGCGGTGCTCCAGGAAGAGACCCGTCGGTGCGGGGCGGTCCTGGTAGTGGACGAGGTCAAGACGGTGTGTCGCTTGGCGATCGGCGGCGCGGCCGAGCGCTACGGCTTTCGTCCTGATCTGGTGGTGATAGCCAAGGCGATCGCCAACGGTTTTCCCCTGGCCGCTGTCGGAGGGCGGGCCGAGGTCATGGCTGGTATCGGTCGGACCTGGATTTCGTCCACCCTTGCAACCGAGTTCGTCTCGCTGGCTGCAGCTCGTCAGACTCTGAGCGTGATGGTGGAGGCGTCGGTGCCAAGTCACCTCGCGCGCGTAGGCGGGCGACTCTTCACCGGGCTGCAGGGACTGGCTGAGCGCCATTCCGGCTTGGTGGTTGGCGTCGGCGGCGTTCCCGAGATGTGCTTCCTGCAGTATCGCGATGAAGAGATTTCTCAGCGGGTGAGCGCGGCAGCGGCGCGCCTCGGCGTGCTGTTCAAGCGATCGGCCTACAACTTCGTTTCCCTCGCACACGATGACGCGGTGGTCGACCGCACCCTCGACGTGCTGGACGAAGCCCTCTCGACGGCCGCGGTTTCCGCCTAGATTCCGTCGACCATGCTCATCGACGTCCACGCGCATTTTCTGCACGATCGGACTCCCCGCGTCGACTGGCGGGACCGCAATGCCAGCCGCCTGCGCGCGGGCGAGCGGGTGGGCATCACCATCCACGTGGCTTCGATCCTGGGCAGCTGGGGGCTCACCTCGCCCACCTACTTTCCATCGCTTTCCGACATTCGCTACGGCAACGACTACCTCCTTGCTCTCCAGGGGGAGCATCCTCAGCGCGTCCGCGGTTATGTCACGGTCAATCCCAACTACACGTCGGAGGCGCTGGCAGAGATCCGCCGCTGCATGGATGCCGGGATGGTTGGAATCAAGCTGGCCGCGAGCCGTCGGGCCGACGACCCTCTGCTCGACCCGATCTGCAGTTTGGCGGCTGAGCGGCGGGCTCCCGTGCTGCATCACATCTGGCAACATCGCCGCCGCGATTACCCCGGACAGGAGGCCTCCGACGCGGTCGAGCTGGGCCGGCTCGCGGCGCGGCATCCCGATGTGAGCTTCCTGTTGGCCCACATTGGCGGTGGCGGAGACTGGCAGCACTCGCTCCCTGCCATCCGCCAGGTCCCCAATGTCCTGGTTGATCTCTCAGGCAGCGGGCTAGATGGAGGAATGCTGGAGGCGTGTCTGGCCGCTGTGGGGGTGGAGCGGCTGTTATGGGGCTGCGATCTGACCATCGAAACCGGGTGGGCCAAGCTGCGGTACCTCAGTCATCTCCTGAGCGATGAGGAGCTCGAGCTGATCCGCTGGCGCAACGCCGCCCGCATCTTCCCACCCGGCGCCTTCCCGACCGACTAATGCGGGTCGACGTCAACAGTTTCCTCGGTGCCTATCCCTACCGGCGAGTTCCCGGTACTTCTCCCGAGGCTCTCCTGGCGGCGATGGACCGAGTCGCGATCGACGAGGCCTGGGTCACCCACCTCCCGGGCATCTTCTGGAAGGATCCCACCGAGGGGAATCCGTGGCTGTACGACGTCACGGCGCGCCATCAGCGACTCCGCCCGATCCCGGCAGTGCATCCGGAGCTGGCCCACTGGGAAGCATCGCTCGAATCCGCAGCCAAGGCCCGGGTTCCAGCTGTTCGCTGCGATCCAACGTTCTACGGCATCGCTCCCGGCGGTGCGACTATGCAGTCTCTGGCCCGCGCGTGCGGGGAAGCTCGGATCCCCCTGCTGCTCTCGGTCCGCCTGGAAGACGTGCGCCAGCGGCACCCGAACGATCGCGCCGAGGATCTCCCCGCGGCGGCGGTGCGCGCCTTGGTTCGAAGCGCGCCGGGGTTACGACTGATCGTGACTCACGCGGAGCGCTCGTTCATCGAGGAGGTACACTTCGGCCTTACCCCCGGCGAGGCGGAGCGCGTATGGTGGGACATCTGCTGGATCTGGGGTCCGCCCGAAGATCATCTCCAAGTGCTGCTCCAGACCATCGGGGCGCGGCGCTTTCTCTTCGGCACCGGACAACCGCTGCGGATTCCGGAGAATGGTTCGGCCAAGCTCGACCTTCTCGATCTGAGTCCGGAGGAACGCGCGGCCATCGAATCCGGAAATGCGGCTGACCTCAGGCATGCGCGCTCACCTTCCCGGGTTGAGTCCGGTGCCCGATGACGCAGCTTCTTGATCGACTCGCGTGGGGTCTCATCCCCGCGGTGCCCGTGCCCTTCCGGGCCCGAGAGCTCGACGCCGCGGCTCAGCGAAGCTACGCCGCCTGGATGGCGACGCAGCCGATCGCAGGGGTCGCTATCTGGGCCCATACTGGTCGGGGCCCGCATCTGAGTGCCGAGCAGCGCCGGATCGTGCTCGAGACCTGGCGAGAGGCGTTGCTTGACAAGCTTCTCGTGGTCGGGGCGCGCGACCTCACCATGGCTATCGAAGCCCGGCGTGGTGCGGCCAATGCGCTGCTTGCCTTCCCTCAGCGCGAGGATCCGGTCGGCTATCATCGTCGCCTGGGCCGCGAATTGCCGGTCATCGCCTTTTACCTCTACGAGGCAGCTGGAGGGGTTGCCTACGACGACCGAACGCTGCACGCGATTCTGGAGCTCCCCGAGGTTGTCGGCATCAAGGTGGCGACCCTCGACTCGGTGATGACCTTCCAGCGGCTGGCGGCCGTTCTGCGGTCCCATCCCGACAAGCTGCTCATCACCGGCGAAGATCGCTTTCTGGGCTACTCGTTGCTGCTCGGCGCACGCGCCGCCCTCATCGGAATGGGTGCCGCCCTACCCGACCTCCAGGCTGAGCTCCTGCGCGCTCGTGCGGCGGAAGACTGGTCTCGGTTCGTGAGCCTCTCCGACCTGTGCGACCGGTTCGCCCAGACAACGTTCGTGGAGCCGATGGAGGGATACATCCGACGAATGCTTTGGGCTGTGGCGGCCGAGGGTGCCATCCCTGCCGAGTCCTGCGATGACCCGTGGGGTCCGGTCTTGCCGGAGGAGGAGCGGGTCGTGGTGGAACAGGTGGTGCGAGATGCGCGCGCGTCTCGAACATGATTTCGAGCGCTTCAAGCGCGAGTTGCCATGCGACGTGGCGGCCCACGTGCGGGAGAGCTACCGGATCGACCTCTCAGCCCGATATCTCGGCTACCCTCTGCCGCATCCTGTCGGAAAGGGGTCGGGACAGCTCTCGTTGAACTTGGAGCAGTTGGAGACCGACCGCGACGCCGGCATCGCCTTTGTCGTGCTAAAGACAGTCATCGCGGAGGATCCGCTCGGCGAACGGTCCATGGGCGCATGGGCCATTCACGAGACCAAAATGCGAGTGGAGCGGCGCAGATCCAGCGAGGGGCGCGAAGGGTGGACCGTCACCTGGAAGGGCCGAGGCTGGGATCGCTCCTTCGATGACTATCTCACCCTGGTCCGTGCTGCCGCCGACCTCACCCGCAGTGGCGCACTGGTCGCGGTTCCTTCGGTCAAGTACCATCTGCCTCGCCTGAATGAAGCCTTCCGGGAAGCCGAGTACCGTCACACCACCACCCGGCTCGCGGAGGCGTGGGGCAGTACACCGCTCCCACTGGAGAAGGATTTCTCTCCTACGCTTGCCGGAGACTCGCTGGCAGATGAGCGGGGACAGATTCTCCGCTGGCTGCGGGAGGTTCCGCGAAGGCTCCGTGCGGCGGCAGGTGATGTCCCCGTCCGCCTGGCTCTCAAGCTGATGAATGCCCGATTCGATGACGCCTTTCAGCTGGAGATGATGGAAGCGGCCGGAGAAGCCGACGCCTTGATCGTCTTCAACCGCCTGTGGGACAAGGAGCGACAGGTCGCCTATGGCGGCTACGACCTGAGCGATCGCAATCTACGAGTCCTTTCGGTAGCATCCCGTGGGGCTGGCCGGCCGGCGCTGGTTGGCAGCGGCAACATCTGCTCCGGGCGCATGCTGGTGGACTACGCTCGAGCGGGCTGCGAAAGCGTTCAGCTCCACACTTTTTTCCAGTTGCCGCTCTCCGAGTATCCCGCGACCCACGGGTCCCGCCCCCAGCGCGCGCTCCACGCCCTGCTCTTCGATCCACAGCACGGCCTCATCGCCACGATGCTGGAGCTCGAGGCGGCGGGACTGCTGCAGCGGCGCGGTGGCGAGCTTCGATTCCTCGATCTGGCCAAATGCGCATCGCCCGCGTCGAGCTCCACGAGCTGACCCTGCCGCTGGTCGAACCGTTCATCATCTCCGGAGGGACGATGACCGAGCGGCGATCTCTTGTGGTGGTGCTTCACGATGGCGAGGGCCACACCGGCTACGGCGAATCGCCTCCGTTCGAGTTGCCCTTCTACTCCGAGGAGACCCTGGCGGGTGCGCGGCATCTGCTCGAGCAGGTGCTCATTCCTCGGATAGTGGGACAAAAGATCGAGTCTCCCGAGGCGATGGACCGGTTGCTCCGATCCGGCGTCCGAGGTAATCCCTTCGCCCGCGCCGGAGTGGAGACCGCGTGCTGGGATCTCGAGGCGCACCGTCGACACTTGGGCCTCGCTGCGCTCTTGGGCGAGCGGCTCCAGGCTGCCCCCTCCTCCGCGATTCCCTGTGGAGTCGCACTGGGCATCCCCCAAGATCGGTCGGTTGCTACTCTGCAGCGCTGGATAGCCGACGCCCTGCACCAGGGCTACCGGCGGGTGAAGATCAAGGTCGCCCCCGGCTGGGATACGGCCCCGGTGCGCGCCGCCCGCGAGGCTATGGCCGGCGTCGATCTGCCGCTCACGGTCGACGCCAACGGGAGCTACGAATGGCCGGACCACGAGTCCAACCTGCGCGCTTTGGATGACTCGGGTCTGCTCTACATCGAGCAGCCGCTCTCGCCCGACGATCTGGTGGGTCACGTGAGGCTGTCCCAGGTACTGCGCACTCCGGTGTGCGTCGATGAGACGCTGCGTGATGCCCGGGTCGGCCGTTACCTGCTCGAGCTCGGCGGCCCCAAGGTATGGAACGTCAAGGTGCATCGGGTGGGTGGACTGACGGAGGTCTGTCGCATCGTACAAGTCGCGCTGCAAGCCGGCGCGCGGTTATGGGCCGGCACAATGCCCGAATCGGGGCTTGGCTCTCAGGCCGCTCTGGCGGCGGCTTCTCTTCCAGGGTTCATCTATCCCTCCGATCTCGAGCCCAGCGCTCGCTGGTTCGGTAGGAATGTGGACGTCATCAAGCTCACCATGAGCCGCGACGGATGGATGACGGTACCTGGAGTGCCAATCTCTGCACTGCTCGATAGTGGCCGCTTCCGAAGCTCCAGCCGACGGCTCCTCGACCTCGCTGCGGGTGATTGACTGCCACGGTTCCGGCCGATACACTAACACAAGCAGGACTCTTTCCCCTAGCCGTATTCCGTGCCGAGGTCACCATGGTCGAATACGCGCTCCTCGTCGCCAGCACTTCCGCTCAGACCTTCGGGGTCCTGGTGTCGAACGTCGGCAACAAGCTCGCGACTCTCGACTGGCACATGCTGGTCTATGTGGCAATCGGCCTGCTTGCGCTACGCCTGGCGGCCTGGGCATTCCGGGCTTCGCTCTGACCTCTAAGTTACTCCATTCCATACTGTTGAGTATTTGAAACCGGGGGCTCGATCCTGCCCCTCACCTACCTGGCGTGACCTGGCCTACAGCTTGCCACTGACCGTCGAAGCATCATGGACTCAAACATCATGCGTGCGATCCCTGACGGAGGCTGAAATGGGGCCGACCAGTGAGCTGAAGGTGTGGGCCGGGCGTCTCTGCCTGGGTTCGGTTTTCGCTCTCGGGGCGATGGGCTTTCACTACGGCAATATCCGGTTCCTGCCGGTGGCTTTGGGATGCGCCATCTTTGCGGCGCTGTGCTACGGGTTTATCGGGCGTAGTCCGGTCGAGACTTCGAAGGCCCCGCTCGATTCGGGAAGATACCGGAGCCTCTAACGGGTGTAGCGGCTCGTAATGCCTTTCAGTCGGGAGCAGATTCGGGAGTCAGTCGAGCGCGCCGGAGATGACCACTGGCGCGCGTTGGTGCAACATCACGAGGATGCTTACCCCGCCAGTCGACCCACCCCTGGTGACGTCTGCCGCGCCGAGGCCGAACGGCTGAACTCGCTCGGTCTCGCCGATGATCCCAAGCTGAAATTGATTGAGAGCCGGGTGGAACGTGAGGGCTCCACCGTGCGCATCACCCACGTCTTCGGGTACGGCCCCCAGAAAGCTCGCCTGCTGACGGAACCCTTCACCAATTACGAATAGCGGCCTCGCCGCTGCACGAGGTTTCCAGGGATCGCTAATTTGAGCGATGCCTCGGTACACCTTTCATCTGATTCCCCATACCCATTGGGATAGAGAGTGGTACCTGACGCGCGCCGGGTTCCAGGGGAGACTGGTGCCGATGATGGACGACCTCCAGCAGCGGCTCCAGGTGGATGAGGATTTCCGCAGCTTTCTCCTCGATGGGCAGACGGTGTTGCTGGAGGACTACCTGCGGGTGCGGCCCGACCAGATTCATCGCCTCCGTGCTCTCGTGCGCAGCGGCCGGCTCCAGGTGGGTCCGTGGTACGTGTTGGCGGACGAGCTGATTCCCTCGGGGGAGTCGCTGATTCGCAATCTCCTGGCCGGTCGAGCCGACGCTGAAATGCTCGGGCGCCGAACCGATGTGCTCTACTCGCCCGATGCGTTCGGGCATCCGGCGGCATGGCCCAGCCTGGCGAACCAGTTCGGAATTCGCTTCGGGGTCCTCTGGCGAGGGCTGGGAGGTGAGCAGGGTCAGACCTGCGATCTGTACCGGTGGCGCGGTCCCGATCGAGCGGAAGTGCTGGTGTATCACCTGCCGCCTGACGGCTACGAGATCGGGTCGGGTCTGGTGGCGGATCCTGACGCCTTGCCGGAGCAGTGGGCCCGCGTCAGGGATCTCCTTCTGGCTCGCGCGGCGACCTTTCAGGTCGCGGTGTTCGTCGGAGCCGACCACCATGCGGCTCACCGGAGGGTGAGTCGCCTCCGGCTGTTCATTGCCGAGCTCGAGCCCGAGGCCTTTGTCAGAATCTCCCGGCTGGACGAGTTCTTCAGCGCGGTGCGAGCCGAGGGGCGGGAACTTCCGGTTCTCACCGGTGAGCTGCGCTGGTCTTATGGGTATACCTGGACGCTCCAGGGCGTGCACGCCACTCGCGCTCCGCTCAAACGACGTCACTCCGAGGCCGAGCTGTGGCTGGAGCGGTGGGCGGAACCACTCGCCGCGCTGGCTGGGTGGACTGCCGGCACCGAACCGCAACCGCTGCTGAGTCACGCTTGGCGCACTCTGCTTCGCAGTCAGTTCCACGACTCCCTCGCCGGATGCACCTCCGATGCCGTTGCCCAGCGGGTGCAGGCACGGATCGGCGATGCGGAGACTCTGGCCCGGGAAGTGGCCCGAAGCAGTCTCGACGCGCTACTGGGCAATGATCCCGACCTGGCGCGGGATCGCCCCGAACAAACCTCTCCCCGTCTCGTGCTCTGGAATCCAGCGACCCGCGCTCGAGCCGGCGTCGTCGTGGCCGAGATCACCGGTTTTCTCCGAGATGTGCTGGTGGGCCCTCCTGGCGGCAGGATTCCGCGTACCGGGCCCGGCGCAGGCGAGCTCCACTTTCTCACCGGCGACAGCGGCCAGAGAATTCAGTTTCTCAGCCGGCATTATCGGATGGAACGGCTGGATTCTCCTCATCACTATCCTGATCAGGATGAGGTCGAGGTCGTGCGCCTGGCGTTTCTCGCTCCTCCGGTAGAAGGACTGGGCTGTGCGGTGCTGCATTCCGCGCCGGATTACGACCGACCCAGACCACGGCAGGTCGTGGTATCGGAGAGCCGTCTGGACAACGGCCTGCTGTCGATCGAGCTCGAGCCGGATGGGGCGCTTCAGCTGAATGATCAACGTACCGGCGCTCGGTTCAGTGGACTGCTTGCACCCGAGGTTGAGGGCGACCGGGGTGACACCTACAGCTTCGCTCCGCTCTCTCCCAGTGGTCCCTTCGGATGGTCGGCTCCTCCCCACTCCCGAATCCTGGCCCGAGGGCCCCTGGTGGGTGCGCTCGAGCTGCGAGGTTCGATGGCGCCAAGCCACGGCAGGATCGACCTCAGACTCGTGGTGTCGCTTTATGCCGGGAGCGCTGCGGTGCGTTGCACGGTGGAGGTGGAGAATCGGGCTCGGAATCTTCGGCTTCGCCTCAGACTGCCGACCGGGCTCCCCGGTGGAACGGCACTCGCTGGTGGACCGTTCGGCAGCATTGTCCGCGAAATAGTCGACCCCGACGCAGCCCGTTACCATCGAGAGACGCCGGTCTCCACCGCGCCAGCCCATAGGTTCGTCGCTCATGCCCGGCGGGGCCGCGGCCTCGCGCTCCTCGCTCCGGGCTTCTTCGAGTACGAGCTGGTGCCCGGCGGTGATCTTCTTTTCACCATCTTGCGGGCTGTGGGAGACCTTTCTCGGGATGACCTGGCTACCCGTCCTGGCCACGCCGCCTGGCCGACAGCGACGCCGCTGGCCCAGTGTGTCGGACGCGAGCGGCTGCAGATCGCCGTTGCCCCCGTGACTCCTGAGGACCTGGAATCGGGCACCAAGCTTCCTGAGTTGTGGGAGGACGTCTTTCTTCCCCTTCGACCAGTCTGGCTGCGGCAAGCTACTCCACTGGTACCCCGGCAAGTCTCCCTGCGTCTGGAAGGTGATGGCCTCGTGTTCTCGGCGCTCAAGCCGGCAGAGGAGGGCGGCGGGATCGTTCTGCGCTGCTACAACAGTCGACCGACCCCGACGGAGGGAGCGTGGCGGATCACCCCTCCAGTAGATTCGGCCAAACGGGTTCGAGCCGATGAGCGGGAGCCGAGTCAGCTCTGGCTCGAGGAGGAGGGCCACGTCATTCGATTCCACGCCGGGCCGCATGAGATCGTGAGCCTGGTGGTGCAGAAAGGGCTAAAGGCTATAGGCTAAAGGCTCTAACAGCTAACGGCTACACGGCGCGGCCTCAAGCCGTCGAGGTATGCTCTGAGCGGTTGCCATGGCGTTAGCTTCTAGCCTATAGCCTATAGCCTATAGCCTATAGCCTTTTACCACTACCTTCCCCCATGCCCGATTTCCCCGAGCTGCCCTGTTATCCCTGTCCTCATCGGTCTGCCTGTTGCGCCTACGGCGTGACCCTGAGCGACGCCGAGGCCGAGGCGATCGCGCGGTCGCATGGCGGCGGGATGATCTATCGCACTCGCTGGGGCGAGTGGCGAACCCGGGTGCGCGGCGGGCGCTGCATCTTTCTCCGAGAGAACGTCTGCACCATCCATGCGGCGCCTTACTACCCGTCGGTGTGCCGAGGGTTTCCCTGGACCGACGCCGAGACCGGTGGGCCGTATGAGTTCGACCAGACCATCTGCCCTGAGTTCGTGAGCCGGCCGGAGCTGGTGCAGATAGGAAAGCAGTAAGAAGTGAGAAGTGAGAAGTAAGAAGTGAGGGAGTGAGAAGTCCAGCTTGTCATGATCCGAAACGGAGCGACGGCAACTCTGAGGTCCCAGAAATGAACCTGCGCTTATTGCTCACGACCCTTCTCACTTCTCACTTCTCACTTCTCACTGGAGTCATGGCGCAGTCACCCGATCCGGCCCTTGAGCACGCCCGCAAGCTCCTCCACTCCACGCCGCTGATCGACGGGCACAATGATCTGGCGTGGGAGATCCGGATGTCCAAGACCGCGCCGCGGGACGTGGCCGCCTATGACCTTCGCACGACCACACCCAAGCACACCGATTTGGCCCGATTGAAGGAAGGCGAGGTTGGGGCTCAGTTCTGGTCGATCTACATCCCCGGAGAGGTCAAGGACAGCGGTTACGCCCGCATTCAGCTGGAACAGTTCGATATCGCTCGCCGAATGATCGCGCACTACCCCGACCGGCTGGTCCCGGCATTCACCGCAGCCGATATCGAGCGGGCGTTCAAGCGTCACCGGATCGCCTCCCTCCTGGGGATGGAGGGCGGGCACGCGATCGAGAACTCGCTTGGCGCACTGCGGTCCTATTACACCCTCGGCGCGCGCTACATGACCCTCACTCACAACGTTACCCTCGATTGGGCCGATGCCGCGCTGGATACGGCGCGCCATGGGGGCCTAACCTCGTTTGGGCGTGAGGTGGTGCGGGAGATGAACCGGCTCGGCATGCTGGTCGACCTGTCTCACGTGTCCCCAGGGACCATGAGTGACGCGCTCGATGTCTCGGAAGCGCCGGTGATCTTCTCCCACTCCTCGGCGCGCGCGCTGGTGGACCATCCCCGCAACGTGCCCGACTCCATCCTCGCACGCCTTCCCAGGAACGGTGGAGTTGTGATGGTCACGTTCGTCCCCGCGTTCGTATCGCAGGAGGTTGCCAACTGGGAGAAACAGGCGGATGACGACAAGAAAGCGCTCCAGGCGACCGTGCCGGACAGCATTGAGCGTCAGCGCCGCATCGATCAGTGGCTGGCGGACCATCCCAGGCCGAACGCCACCTTGCAGCAGGTTGCTGATCACATCGAACACGTCCGAGCTGTCGCAGGGGTGGACCATGTCGGCATCGGAAGCGACTTCGACGGCGTAGACTTCACTCCGGTCGGGCTGGAGGACACCTCCAAGTTTCCGGCGCTGTTCGCCGAGCTGATTCGCCGCGGGTGGAGCGACGCGGACTTGAAAAAGCTCGCCGGCCAAAACTTGTTGCGAGTCTTCCATAGAGCCGAGGCAGTCGCCGCACGCTTGCAGCAGACTCGACCACCCTCGACCAAGACTATCGAGGAACTGGAAGGAACCGCGGTGAGTAGCAAGAAGTGAGGATGAGAGGTGACAGGTGAGAGGTGAAACGTGAGACATGAGAGGTGAGGGGGGAAGAGCTGGGAGGGTCCCATAGAGAGAATCGTCATCCCGAGCGTCAGCGAGGGACCTTCTCTGAGGTTTCGGCACTATGGAAATTCAACGATGTCCGACCAAGGTCCTTCGCTTCGCTCGGAATGACGAAGGTAGATTCCTACCTGCGGCTTACCGCTGACCTCTCACCTGTCACCTCTCACCTGTCACCTCTTTTCTTCCTTCTATTCACCACCAACACCCCGAACAAGACTGCCATGAGTGCGAACAAGAACCACTGCACGGCGTAACTGAGGTGCGGGCCCTCGTCCAGGGGAGGCGGAGGAACCCGCCGAGGAAATGAGGGAAGACTCGAATCGGGAAGCTGACGCAGGTACAGCGGGAGAATGGGGTAGGGTAATCGCACACGCAGCTCCGCAAGATCCAGCCGGCCCCACGTCGTACGCCCACCATGCTCCAAGGGTTTGCCACCGCCCGACGGGATCGGTATCGCGAGACCCATTACCCGTACCTTTCCCCGCTCTCTCAGGGTGTCGGTGTCCACGGTGACCGCATCGGGGGTGGGTACGAAGCCCCGGTCGACCAGCACGGCGCTCTCCTGACCCGACAGCAGGAGCGGCGTCACCACGTGGACCCCGGGAGCGCCGTCGAGCGCCAGACCCCGAAGCACGATGTCGTGATCCGAGTCGTACCGCCCGGTCGCGACGAGGCGACGCTGGGCTAGATTGGCCGAGTCGCCCTGGTCGATTTGGTTGAGGGAGATCGGCGGCGCGGCCCGGGCCGACAGGGCTATCCGGTTCGCCGCCTGACGCTCTCGGAGCCGACTCAGCTGCCAGAACCCCAGCCGCACGCAGATGGTGGCCATGAGAAGGAGACCTAGGAGCACGCCGCGCCGAACTGTAAATGACATGGGTGTCTGTGTTGGAGGACGAACCGGAGGCAGGACGCTCCCTCCTGGCAGCGGCTAAATGTCGTCTTATCAAGCGGATCGCTCGAGCCGAAATCCCGGTCCAACCCTTGCCGTGCACCCGAGGGGCTCTTCCGCAGTGACCACAACTTAACGATCTCGAGGGTGCCACATGCGCGCGATCTGGCGGTGGATGCTGACGGCGACGGCAGTCGTGTTGGTCACCAGCCCCGCGAGGGCCCAGCATACTCCCCGCGGGCTCGTAGAGGTCCACGAAGGGCAGCGGCGGGGTTTTTGGGGCGGGCTCAGCATCGGCGCAGGCGGCGAGGCATTCGATCTTCGCGATGGGCTGGGTTACAGTGACGAGCTCTACCGTCCGACCGTCTCTCTCCGTGCGGGCGGAACGGTGGGCCAACACCTGCGTCTCGGCGGCGAAGTCCTCGCGTGGATCAACGATCATGACGACGTCACCGAGTCGCTCAGCAGTCTCCTGTTCATCACCGAGTTCTATCCCTTCGAGTCCGCCGGGCTTTATCTCAAGGGCGGACTGGGACTCGGTCGGAACGAGATCGATTTTCACGATGGATTTGCCGGCGTCGGCGACACGGGGTTCGCCGGGCTGGTGGGTGCAGGCTGGGAAGTGCGGCTCGCCCGTCGATTTTATATCAACCCCGCAGTCGATCTGGTAGAGCATCGGTATACCGGACGTGGAGTAGACCGGTATCGCGAGCGCTTGATCAACATCGGCATGGGTGTGCTCTTCCAATCCGGTCGCTGAAGCGTTGGCCGCTGTGAACGTCCTCCCAGTGGCCGCATGGGTGTATTTTGATGTCTACTGTTCACCATCTCTATCGCTATTGCCTGGCTGCGCTCCTCCTAGCCGCGTCGGTTGGATGCGGTGAGGGGCTGACCCTCCCAGACCCTACCGCCGCAGGAGTGGAGTTGAGCATCGTGGGCGGCAATGGTCAGAGCGGGACCGTAGGCGAGGGGCTGGGCCAGCCCTTGGTGGTCAAAGCGGTCGACGGCAGCGGAGCGCCGATCGCTGACCTGCCGGTGGTTTTCGCGGTCGTAAGCGGCGATTCCGGCGGCCGACTGGACCCGGACACGGCGATCACCAATGCGCAGGGTGAGGCATCGGCCGTGTGGATCCTCGGCACCACGCCTGGCGACCTCACGGCGGACGCTCGGGTGAACGTCACCGGTGATTCGAGCCGGGTGGTGACGTTTGAGGCGACCGCCCTGGCGGCCAGTCCGGACACGCTGCGTGCCGCGAGTCCGTTGGTTCAGCCCGGCAGGCGAAATGAGCCCGCGACCAATCAGCCGGTCGTCGTCGCGGTAGACCGCTTTGGCAATCCGGTGTCGGGTGTTCCAGTTCGCTGGGAAGTGACCGCGGGAGGGGGCGTGTTGAACGACTCGCTTACCTCGACCGGAGCGGATGGCTCAGCTACGGTCTTATGGACCCTGGGTGACCAGATCGGGGTCCAAAAGGTGGACGCTCGGCTCGAGGGTGTCAGCGGGTCTCCGGTCACTTTCTCGGCAGCAGTGCTCTTCTGAAGCTCGATCACTGTGGCGCCGGTGCTACATGCGCCCGGGCGCACTGAGCCCAAGCTGCTGCAATATAAGAGTTTACACTGGAATTTGAGACCTGGTCCTCGGCACGTATTCTGCTTGGATCTACCCCATTCATAGGCCCAGCCAGCGCAACCCTAACCCGGTGCACCGTGTCTCGAACTAGGCGCCTTGTCCCGTCGGTTTTCGCGCTCGGTCTTGTCGCCCTGCTCTCGCGATGCGGGGACGGTGTCGTGCTCCCCGACGAGGGCATCGTCGCCCACATCTCGATCTTCGATGGCGATGCGCAGTCCGGAGCCGCGGGCTCACCGCTGGGTAAGCCGCTGGTCGTGTTGATCACGGACCGAGGGGGGAGACCAGTTCCTTTGCAGGAGGTCAACTTCGCGGTTTCTACCGGCAACGGAGGAGTTCAGCCAGCTACAGCCCAGACCGACAGTGGCGGCAAGGCATCAACCGTTTGGACCCTCGGGCCCGGCGCCGGGGGTCAGCAGGTCGAGGCCCATGCGGTAGGAACTTCAGCCTCACTCGTAGCTACCTTCAGCGCCACTGCTGTGGCGGGCGCAGGCTCCACTCTCGAGCTGGACAGTGGGGATGGCCAGACCGGTTCGGTAGGGTCCGCGCTGCCCGAGTCCTTGGTGGTCAAGGTGACCGACGGATTTGGGAACCCGGTAAGCGGCGTCGCGGTCCAATGGTCGGTCTTGTCTGGAGGAGGCTCGATCAGCCCGGAGATATCCACCTCCGGCGACGATGGTCGGGCTGCAGCCGAGCGGGTGCTCGGGCCGGGCGCGGGGGCGCAGACCGCGCAGGCAAGCGCCTCCGGATTCGGCGGCTCGCCGGTGACGTTTGCCCATACCGCAATCCCTGCGGTCCCCGCCGCTCTCGTTTTGGTCTCCGGGAATGGGCAGACTGCTCCAGCCGGGTTCGCTCTGGGCGACAGCCTAGTGGTCCACCTGGAAGATGCGAACGGCAATGGTATCGGAGGCAAGGCGATTTCCTGGGTACCGTCCCCCGGCAGCGGGTCAGCGTCCCCAGGCAGCAGCACCACCGATCCCAATGGCTTCGCCTCGACCCAGTGGACTCTGGGCGGCGCCGTCGGGGACAACACGCTCAACGCGGTCTTCTCGGGACTCCCGCCCATCACCTTCACCGGGAAGGGGACATCGGATGTTCCCACGACGTTGGCCAAGAACGGGGGAGATAACCAGTCCGGCTTTGTGGGGACTACCCTGACCAACCCGCTCTCGGTCAAGGTCACCGACTCGCGTGGCAATCCGGTCGAAGGGGTGACCGTGAGCTGGACGGCCAATGACGGCGGCTCGGTCTCCTCACCCACGTCGGCGACCAATTCCGCCGGCATCGCGGAGGTCGATCGCGCCTTGGGCCTCGTTCCGGGCGACTACACCACCACTGCGGCGGTGAGCGGGCTCAACGGCTCGCCCGTGACGTTCACCTCCCACGCGAACCTGGGCTCGGGGTCGAAGCTGGCCTTCACCACCGGTCCGAGCAACCGGGTCGTTGGTCAACCCTTCTCGCCGCCCCTGAAGGTCGAGATCCAGGATGGAAGCGGGAATCTGATTCCCAGCAATGCGTCGGTGACGATCACGGCGTCTCAGGGGAACCCAGTAACTGGTACCGCGACGGTCAACGCCGTTGCCGGGGTCGCGACCTTCTCCAACCTGGCAATCAACACGGTTGGCACGGGATACACCTTGACGGCTCACTCCGGGAGCCTCATCAACGCAGTAAGCGATCCATTCGACGTGACTCAAGGGTCGACTACGATCTCAATCACGGGGAGAAACCCGTCTACGTCGGTGGTGGGGCAGGGAGTCACGGTTAACTATGACATCAATATCCTGAACCCTGGGGCGGGCAGTCTCACCGGCAGCGTGACGGTGAGTGACGGGGCTGGCAATACGTGCATCGGAGGAATCAATGCCGGCACGGGTGTCGGCAACTGCCAGCTCACTTTCAATGCAGCCGGCTCGCCCTCGCTCACGGCCACATATTCGGGCAACGCGAATTTCCAGGGGAGCACCTCCAACCCTCAATCTCACACGGTGAACCGGGCGAACACCAACATCAACATCACCCAGGACGATCCCGATCCGTCCATCGCCGGTAGTGGAGTGACGGTGCATTGGCAGGTGACCGTGAGCTCTCCGGGGGCAGGCACACCGACTGGCACGGTTACCGTGACTATGAATGGCGGGGACCCGGCCACCTGCAATGCGCCGGTAGGGAACGGCCAATGCGATCTGCCCGCGCTCACGGTGACCGGTGGGCGTACCATCACGGCCTCATACGCCGGCGACGCCAACTTCAACGGCGACAACGACACCGAATCGCACATGGTCAACAGCGCTGTGACGGCGAATCCTGACGGATACTCAGTCGACGAGGACCAGACGCTCAACGTGAGCAGCGGGAATGGCGTGCTGGCGAACGATACTGGTAATAACCTCGATGCCGTCGTAGAGACCGGACCGGCGCACGCCCAGAATTTCGATTTCCACACGGACAATGGGTCTTTTAGTTACCGAGCTGACCCCGACTTCAATGGGACCGACTCATTCACCTATCACGCCACCAACGGCTCCGCGAACTCCAACACGGTAACAGTCACTATCACGATTAACCCGGTGAACGACAACCCGGTCGCACAGGACGATGAATTCAATTCCACGGGCCTCGGGATCACCGTCAACGCTCCGGGGGTACTGAGCAACGACACCGACGTCGATGGCGACAACCTGACCGCCAATGTGCGCGCGGACGTTTCGCACGGAACCCTCACTCTCAATTCGGATGGGGGATTCACCTATGTGCCGGAGGCACTTTTCACCGGAGACGACCAGTTCAAATACCGCGCGAATGACGGGACCGCCGATTCTGGTGACACCACCGTAACGATTCACGTCGGCCCTTAGGGCGATTTCCCCGCACCCCCTCGAACTCTACGCAGTTCCACACTATGTTA
>UEXR01000500.1_pt1 | contig 17026 bp, 13 predicted proteins | sample 4301101 | NCBI WGS metagenome assembly UEXR01 (sample SAMEA4773180, study PRJEB27434) | metagenome | biome: 2259; feature: agricultural soil; material: soil | place: USA | collected 2014-09 | depth 0.25 m
CGTCTGCCTCGCCCCGTCACCATACTCCAGCTGCACCACGACAGGATAGGCAGCAGAACGATGAGGTAGCCCGATGCCGATTCAGCTGCGAGTCATTGCTGCTGGCGCGCTGCTCCTCCTGCCGGCCCAGCTCTTTGCCCAGGCGGACCACCACCACCACGGGGGCAAACCACCCGAGCGTCTGGGCCAGGTGGTTTTCCCCACGACCTGCAATGCCAAGGCACAGGTGCAGTTCGAGCGCGGCCTGGCCCTGCTCCACTCGTTCTGGTATGAGGAGGCGGGGAACAGCTTCAGGGCCGTGATTGCGGCCGACTCGAACTGCGCCATGGGCTATTGGGGCCAGGCGATGAGCACGCTCCATCCGCTTTGGACTCCGCCAAGCGCCAAAGAGAGCGAAACCGCTCTGGCGGCCGCCGAGCGCGCGGTGCGGCTGGCGCCGGCGGGGTCGCGCGAGGCTGACTACGCCGGGGCGATCGCGACGTACTATCGGGGATATACCGCGACCGACCATCGATCCCGACTGATTGCTTACCAGACTGCCATGGAGAAGGTGGCCCAGCGGCATCCGAAGGACGATGAGGCCCAGATCTTCAACGCCCTGGCCCTCATCGCAGTCGGCCAGCTGGAGGCCGACGACACCACCTATTCGCGGCAACGGCGCGCCGCCACCATTCTGGAGCCGTTGTTTCGAAAGCACCCCGAGCATCCGGGTCTGGCTCATTATCTGATCCATGCCTATGACTACCCGGGACTGGCAGACCGAGGCACCGCTGCGGCTGCGCGCTACTCCCAGATCGCCCCATCAGTGCCCCACGCCCTGCACATGCCTTCGCATATCTACACTCAGGTCGGGCAATGGGATCATTCGATCGAGTCCAACCTCCGTTCTGCCCAGGCCGCGCGCACGTTCGAGCAGAAACAGCACCTCGGGTTCTGGGATCAGCATGGGCACGCACTGGATTATCTGGTCTATGCTTACCTCCAGCAGGGACGCGATGCCGAGGCCAGGAGAATTGTGGACCAGGTGAAAGGGGTGGGTTCGGTCTTCCCGGCTAACTCGCTCATCAACGACTATGCGCTGGCGGCGATCCCCGCACGCTACGCGCTGGAGCGGGGACAATGGAGAGAGGCCGAGTCACTCGCTGTGCGCCCGGCGCCGAGCTGGCCGGCCGCGGAGGCGCTGACCCACTTTGCCCGGGCGATCGGCGCCGCGCGGGGCCATGATTCTGGGGTTGCGAGAACCGAGATCGACAGTCTGGGGATGATTACCGGGGCGCTCGCGAAGGCCGGCGGTCCTCAGACGTACTGGTCGAAGCAGGTCGAGATCCAGCGGCTCGCCGCGTCTGCCTGGCTGGCGCGGGAGCTGGGCGACACGGCGGAAGCACTCCGCTTGGCTGCGTCGGCGGCCGACGTCGAGGACATTACCGCAAAGTCTCCGGTGACGCCCGGTGCGGTTCTGCCGGCCCGTGAACTCTACGGCGATCTCCTGCTGGAAACCGGGCGCGCCGCGGAAGCCGCGAGGGCATATCAGGCCTCGCTGGCGCGGCAGCCCAATCGAGCCCGCAGTCTGCTGGGTGCGGCTCGCGCCGCGCAGGCGGCAGGGGACCGTATAGCGGCACTCCGGAGCTATCGTCAGTTGTTGCGATTGATGGACAAGGCCGATCGGACTCGGCCGGAGTTAGGCGAGGCGCGGAAGGCAGTAGCGCTTTCGCCTTAGCGACCTCGCGGTCGGCGGAACATTGGGCGGCGCTCTCCGCCGTCGAGCTCATCCCGGCCCCGCTCCGTCCCATCGCGGCTCGGGGAAGTATCGTCGACCGGTTCTTCCGGCTTGGGTTTACCGCCGGAAGTCCGGCCGAAACTCCGCAACCGGGGCGCGGGCATCACCGGTGCCGTGGAGCCGAGTACGCCTATCGCCGATTGGGCAGCGGTTCGAATCGTCTCGAGAGAGGTGCTCAAGGCGTCGCGAAGGCGGGCATCGAGCCTGGGCGCTTCGTTTGCGAAGATAGCCCGCAAGAGCTCCCGAGCGGTGTCGGCGCCAATCGGATAGCCCAGCTCGCCCAGGCGCTCACACACTAACTCGACCGTCTGGATACTCGGCTGAAAACCTGCCAGCGGATCGGCATCGCGCGCCATCGAACCTCCTTACAACTCCAACGCCCGCCACATATACCAACTCGCCACGGAGCGATATGGTCGCCACCGTTCGGCCCAACGGGTCAGGGTCCGGGCCGCCGGGAGAGCCCGCTTGGTAAAGATCCGGCCAAAACCTTTCCGAACGCCGAGGTCGTCCACCGGAAGCACATCAGGACGGCCCAGCCGGAAGATCAGTAGCATCTCCACCGTCCAGCGCCCGATGCCCCGGACTATCGTGAGGCGCTCGATGATTTCCTCATCCGTCATGCGGTGCACTAGCGCCAGCGGTGGCACTGTGCCATCGAGAGTGCGCGCGGCGAGGTCGCGAACCGCGGCGGTCTTCGCGGTCGAGAGGCCGGCCGCCCGCAGGCGCTCGGGAGGACAGGCGAGAATGTCTTCCGGCCTGGGGAAGCGTGTCTCCGGAAACAGATCGACGACTCGTCCCAGGATGGTGTCCGCCGCACTTCCAGACAGTTGCTGGTATACGATGGCACGGGTGAGTGCCGCGAACAGACTCTGGGTCGCTCTGGGTCGCAGCGTGCATGGTCCCGCACGCGCAATAAGGTCGCCGAGCTTCGGATCGGCTTGCGAAAGATGCTGACAAGCCCGCACGGGATCGTATCGGAGACCCCGAGATGGCCGATACAGTGATGTTGCCATGATCCCGTAAGATACACCTGCCGGTAACTACCGCCGGAAGCTCACCACGACACCTGCCGCAATGACGAGCAGTGCCCCGCCTATCTGCCACTCAGTCGGCTGCTCGGCGAAAACGACTGCCGCGAGCAGATAGGTGAACACCACGCCCAGACTGGAGAGCGCCGTAACCGGTGCGGCGCGATGGAGAGAGTACGCCCGGGTCATGGCAAGTTGCGCTCCGCCACCGCCCAGGCCCGCGCCCAGCAGGTAGAGATCACCACGCGCCTCAGGCCACCGCCACTGCGGCAACGCCAGGAGAGCCATAACCCCGAAGGCTACCACAGAGAAATGCAGCACCACCGCCTCATGACTTTCTGCGGGACCGATCTTGCGGAGCCAGATCATAGCCAGCGCATAGAAGAAGGATCCGGCGGTCGCGATCATTGCGACCGGCAACGCGAGCGCGAATGATGGACGCACCAGAGCCAGCACGCCGCTAAAGCCGAGGGCTACCGCGAACCACACCCGCCTTCCGACCGGCTCATTCAGCAGGGCCCCAGAGAGCAGGGCGACAAAGATGGGCGCGGTCGCCGTCAGCGTGGCCGCATCGCCGATGGCGATGCGCGGTGAGGAGAGGGTATAGAACGCGCCCACGGCGGAGAGGGCGCCGAAGATGCTGCGCCGCCAGGCACCGGGTTGGTCGATGATCTGGAGCGAGGTTCCTCTGCCCGCCGCGACCCCAGCGGCAAGCAGAGCGCCGACCAGGAATCGGGCTGACCCGACCTCGGGCCAGGGCACTCGGGTGGAACCCAGCCGGGTGCAGATGTTCATGCCGGCGAACAGGAGTTGTGCCAGAACCATCCAGGCAAGGCCGGATTTGCGAAGTTGGGGCATGAAGCCGGGAATGTTATCGCCGTTAGGCCACTGCCGCTTGACTCGCGCCGGGGCGCGGCGTTCGCTTTGGGCCCATGCATCCCGACGAATTCCGGCGCCATGCCCACGAGTTGGTGGACTGGATGGCCGACCACATGGCGCAGGTCGGCGAGCTTCCCATTGTGCCCGAGGTTCGGCCGGGAGAGATCCGCACCGGGCTGCCAGCGTCGCCGCCCGAGCAGGGTGAGCCCTTCGAGGCCATGTTCTCGGATTTTCGGAAAGTGATCCTCCCGGGCATGACGCTGTGGAACCATCCCGGTTGGTTCGCCTACTTCCCGGGCAACAACAGCCCGCCCTCGATTCTCGGCGAGATGCTCACGTCAGCACTCGGAGCGCAGTGCATGTCGTGGGCGACGTCCCCCGCGGCGACCGAGCTGGAGCAGCTGGTGATGGATTGGCTGCGGCAGATGCTCGGATTGCCGGACCCGTTCGTCGGGGTCATCCAGGACACCGCCTCGACTGCCACGCTGGTGGCGCTGCTCTCGGCCCGAGAACGGGCGACGGCCCACGCCGCGGGGACCAGCGGGTTGACCCAGAGCGGCGCGCGACTCGTGGCGTACGCCTCACGGGAAGCGCACTCCTCGGTGGACAAGGCGGTGAAGCTTGCCGGCTACGGGACGAACCAGCTGCGACACATCCCGGTGGCCGCCGGCTTTGCGCTGGACCCGGCGGCGCTGGAGCGGGCCATCGTGGCCGATCGCGAAGCCGGGCTGGTTCCCGCGTGCGTGGTCGCAACTGTGGGGACGACGTCGTCTACGGCGATCGACCCGGTCTCCGCGATCGCCGCTATCTGCCGGCGCCATGGGATCTGGCTTCACGTGGACGCAGCCTTCGCCGGGGTGGCGGCGATCGTGCCGGAGCTCCGCTGGGTGTTCGACGGGGTGCAGTTGGCTGACAGCCTGGTGCTCAACCCGCACAAGTGGCTACTGACCAACTTCGATTGCAGCGCCTATTACGTCCGCGACCCCGAAACCCTGCTGCGAACCTTCGGACTCACGCCCGAGTATCTGCGCACCGCTCATGATGCGGAGGTGGTCAACTTTCGAGACTGGGGAATCCAGTTGGGGCGGCGCTTCCGGGCACTCAAGCTCTGGTTCGTGATTCGCTCGTACGGTGTGGAAGGCCTGCGACAGATCATTCGCCGTCACGTCGCGTTGGCTCAGGAGCTGAAGGGCTGGATCGAGCAGCGGCCCGACTTCGAGCTCATGGCACCGGTGCCGCTCAGCCTGGTCTGCTTCCGATATCATCCCCACGGGGCTGATGAGAAGCAACTCGATGCCCTGAACGAGCGCCTCCTGGCCAAGGTGAATGCCACTCGCCGAGTTCATCTTACCCACACCCGGTTGGACGGGCGGTATGTGATCCGGCTGGTCGTGGGTCAGCGGCAGACCGAACGGCAGCATGTCGCGGGGGCGTGGGCGTTGATCCGTGAAGCGGCTGGCGCATTGGCCTAGCCTGAGCGGCGAGCCCTTTCCCCCTTCCCCATTTACCACGGAACACACGGAAACGACACGGAACGCGACCGAACAACCCACACAAATTGTTCTTGCAGTTTTCCGTGAGTTTCGTGTGTTTTCCGTGTGTTCCGTGGTAAATGGGGAAGGGGGTGGGAAATGATCGGCTGAAAAATCTTAGCCCGCGAGGGCGGCCGCGGAGGGGGCGAGCAGCGGCTGGAGGTAATGGCCAGTATGCGACTCCGGAACCTCGGCTACGCGCTCCGGGGTGCCTTGCGCGACTACGCGGCCGCCGGCCTCGCCCGCCTCGGGACCCAGATCCACGATCCAGTCCGCTCGCTTGATCACATCGAGATGATGCTCGATGACTGCCACGGTGTGACCAGCATCCACCAGCCGATCGAGCACCTGGATCAGCACCCGAACATCATCGAGGTGAAGCCCGGTGGTGGGCTCGTCGAGGATATATAGCTTGCGGCCCTCACGCTTACCTGCTTGAGCCAGCTCCCGGGCGATCTTGAGTCGCTGGGCTTCTCCGCCCGAGAGAGTGGTTGCCGGCTGCCCCAGCCGGAGATACCCCAGCCCCACCTGCTGCAGGTGCCAGAGAGCACTCCCGAGCTTGGGCTGGTATCGGAAGCGCATGATGGCTTCGTCCACGGTCCACTGAAGCACATCGTGGATGGACTGACCATGAATCCGCACGTCGAGCACGTCTCGACGGTAGCGGCTGCCGCCGCAGGCCTCGCAGGGGACGAACACGTCGGCCAGAAACACCATCTCCACCTGCACGTGGCCCGCGCCTTCGCAGACCTCGCACCGACCCCCCGGCAAATTGAATGAGAAGGTGGCGGAACTGTACTTGCGCTGTCGGGAGAGCGGCTGGGCCGCGAAGAGCTCCCGGATCTCGTCGAATGCCTTGATGTAGGTGATCGGATTGGATCGGGGTGAGCGTCCTATCGGCGACTGATCGACCAGCAGCACGTCCTCCAAAAATTCCCAGCCGGTCATCGATGCGACCCGTCCTACTTGCTCACCCAGGTGTGACTTCGCCGAGTGACCGCCATGGAGCTTGGCCTCGAGATTCCGGTAGAGAACCTCGTAGAGCAGGGTGCTCTTCCCCGAGCCGGAGACGCCAGTCACCGCGGTAAGCGTACCCAGGGGGATATCCACGTCTACATCCTGGAGATTGTGCAGCGAAGCTCCGCGCACCCGAAGCCAGCGAGGGCCAGCCGGCCGCCGGGCACTCGGCACCGCGATCCGCTTTTGTCCGGTGAGATACTGTCCGGTGAGGGAATGGATCGCGGATGCGACCGGGCCGGCGTGTACCACCCGGCCTCCCTGCTCACCCGAGCCGGGCCCGAGCTCGAGCATGAAATCCGCCTGCTGGATGGCCGCCAGGTCATGTTCCACCACGACGACCGTATTGCCGGCATCTCGGAGCCGGCGCAGCAATCGGAGCAGCCGATCGATGTCTCGAGGATGAAGCCCGATGGACGGCTCGTCCAGCACGTACAGCGAGTCCACCAGATGCGAGCCAAGTGCATTGGCGAGCGCGATACGTTGGGCTTCCCCGCCGGAGAGCGTGCGGGCCTGGCGCTCCAACGTGAGGTAGCCCAGCCCGACATCGCGCAGAAAGCTGAGCCGGTCGTTCAGCTGATCGAGAATGAGACCAGCGATTTCGCGCTCGTAGGGGGAGAGCGTCACTGCTTTGAGCCAGGCGTGGATGCCGTCGACCGAGCGGGAGGCCACCGAGGCAATGGTCTGGTCGGCGATGCGGATGCTCAAGGCATCCGGGTTGAGCCGGGAGCCGCCACAATCACTGCAGGTCTTGGCCAGCTGGTATTGCCGCAGGAATACCCGGATGTACTGCTTGTAGCGCTTCTCCTCCAGCCCTTTGAGAAAAGGAAAGATCCCCACGAAGCGGCGCTTGCGGCCATAAAGCAGCTCTCGTCGATGTGCTGTCTTGAGCTTCTGCCAGGGCTTGTCGATCTCGGCTCCGAGATTTCGGGCGAAGTCCAGCAAGATGCGCCGGCGAGACTCGTACCTTGGCTTGGTCCAGGGATCGATGGCACCTTGGGCAAGGCTGCGGCCGGGGTCGGGTATGATGAGCGACTCGTCGTACTCCAGCACGGCTCCGAAACCGTTGCAGGCGGGACAGGCACCCCGAGGGTTGTTGAAGGAGAAGAGGGCAGGGGTCACGGTGGCCGCGGGCGTGTCGCAGCGGCTGCAGGCGGGTGAGCGAGTAAACCGAAGCCGTTCCTTCTCACCCACTGCGATGGCGATGCCCTCACCTTCCTGGAAGGCGCACGCGACGGCTTCAGCCATTCGTCCGGCAGCACTGGGGTCTGTTGTCAGCCGATCCACCACGACCAGAAGTTCGCCCGAGTGGGTGAGATCCAGACCCGCGGGGAGCTCGTCGAGATGGTAGCCGACCCCGTCGCGAAGCACCCGGACGAAGCCGAGCGCGCGGAGATTCTCCACCACCGTGGCATGAGAGAGTTGAGCGACGGGCGGGAGCGGAAAGCAGATCTGGATCCGGCCCATTCCGCTCGCGACGATATCGTCAGCAGCGGATTGAGGGGTGTCCCGCCGAACCGGCGCGCCGCACACCCGGCAGAAGCACCGGCCGACGCGGGCCCAGAGGAGCCGGAGGTAGTCGTACACCTCCGTCGCGGTGCCCACGGTGGAGCGGCTGGACACGATCGGATTGCGCTGTTCGATGGCCACTGACGGCGCGATCCCCTCGAGGCTGTCCACCAGTGGCTTGGGCATGCGCTCGAGGAACTGCTTGGCATATGTGGAGAGGGATTCGATGTACCGTCGCTGCCCCTCGGCGTAGAGGGTATCGAAGGCAAGCGAGCTCTTCCCAGATCCGGAGGGACCGGTGACGACGATGAGCGCCCGATGGGGCAGCTCGACAGTGATACCCCGGAGATTGTGTTGCCGGGCGTTGACGATGCGGATTACTGACATCGGAGGAAGGATAGTGGGGGCGTGGGATTCGGGATAGTTTCGGGAGCTACCGCCCTACCGCCTTACCGCCCTAGCTTTCCCACCTCATGCCTCGACTCCTCACCCCCAAGTTCCTGGTCCGCGGGTTCGAGATTTCGGTCCTGGCCTCCCTGTTGGGCTTTGGGATCATTCTCCTCTACGGTAACGATCTCCCGGCCTTTCTCGCCGGGGTCAAACGGCTCAATTGGATCTGGCTGCTGGTCGGGCTGGGGTTGGCGTCGATGGACTGGATCGGTGGCGGACTGCGACTCTGGGTTGTAGCCCGCCATGTCTACCCCAATCCCTCGCTCAAAGGAATGGTGCTGGCCGGAGGGATGGGTGCGTGGGCGGCCTACATCACGCCGCTCAATTCCGGCGCCGGGCCGATGACCATGTACACCATGCGACGCTACGGCGTGCCCCTCCCGGTTGCGGTCACCTCCACCTTCATCAGCTTCGTCGCCACTATCCTCTTCTTCGCTATCGCCGGGCCACTCGCGCTCCTCTTCGGCGCTGGCCGGTCACTGGGTCAGCGAGGCAACGTCCTCGGGCTCTCGCTCTACGATTTGTTTCTCGGCAGCCTCACGATCATCGGTGGCATCGGCCTGCTCATGGCTTTCGTGCTGTTCTTCCCCCGGCTTTTTCGCGACCTGATCCACCGGCTGGCAGAGGCGATCGGCCGCCGGAGCCGGCGGGTGGCCGATCGGCTGGAGCGACTCCGCGAAGGGATCGACGAGGCCCACGCGAGCATCGTCGCTTTCAACAGCCCCAAAGGATGGCTCAGCCTGTTCTGGGCCACGGTGCTCTCGGGCCCGTCGCACGCGAACAAGCTGCTGGCGGGGTACGTAGCGCTGCGAGCGCTGGAGATCCACACCAATTTCGTCGACATCCTCCTGGTCCAGACATTGGTGATGTTCCTGCTTTATTTCGCTCCCACACCAGGAGCCTCCGGCATCGGAGAGGTGCTCTCTGCTGCAGTCATGTCGTCCTACGTGCCGCGGACTCTGAGGCCGATTTACATCCTGGTCTGGCGCCTCATCTTGACCTATTTCACCATGGCGTTTGGCTTCGTGGTGTTCTCCGGATGGGTGCGCCGGGGATTGAAGGGGGCGGACGAGGATGCGACGGTGGAGAGTGCGGCATAACTGCAGTGAGAAGGTGATAGGTGACAGGTGACACGTGAGAAGTGAGACAGAGGAGTGAGGCGTAAAGAGTGAGGAGTTCCTGGTGTTGGAGACCCGAGACCTGCGACCCGCGACCTGCGACTTGAGACCTGCGACTTGAGACCTGCGACTTCAGACCCGCGACCCGCGACCCGCGACTCGTGACCGACCACCCGACCGACGAACACGAAATCACGGCCCCGGCCTACGACCAGCGGCTCATGCGGCGGTTGTTGGGATATCTCCGCCCCTATCGCTGGCTGGTCTTGGCTGCGGCGGTGCTGCTGTTGGCCCAGTCGGGCCTCGCCCTCATCGGTCCTCGACTCACCGAGCGTGCGCTGGACGCGGCAATTCCGCAACACGACCTGGGCCTCCTCGGGTTTCTCACGGCGCTCTACCTCGCGACTCTGGCTCTCGATTTCCTGGTGGAGTACGGTGGCACCTTGCTCACCACCTTCATCGGCCAGCGGGTGATGTACGATCTCCGGATGGAGCTCTTCGGTCACCTCCAGCGGCTGAGCATCTCCTACTTCGATCGCAATCCGGTCGGCCGGTTGATGACCCGGGTCACTTCGGACGTGGAGACCCTGAACGAGCTGTTCTCCTCGGGCGTGGTGACCATCTTCGGCGATGTCTTCACCCTGGTCGCCATCATGGTGATGATGCTCGCGATCGATTTTCGTCTGGCGTTGGCCAGCTTCGCGGTGATCCCGCTGGTCTGGCTCACCGCCCGCATCTTCCGTCGGCGGGTGCGAGAGACCTTCCGCGAGATCCGCTACCGGCTGGCTCGCCTGAACGCCTACCTGCAGGAGCGGCTCACGGGGATGCAGATCGTTCAGCTCTTCGGACGCGAGTTTGCCTCCGCCCGCCGGTTCGCCGAGCTGAACAACGAGCATCTCGGCGCGCACCTGCGCTCGATCACGGTGTACGCGATCTTCTTTCCGGTCGTCGAGCTACTCACGTCGGTGTCGATGGCGGTGCTGCTGTGGTATGGTGGACTTCGGGTAATGAGCGGGACCCTGACCGTCGGAGTGCTCGCCGCGTTCATCCAATACACCCGCCGCTTCTTCCAGCCGCTGCAGGACCTCTCCGAGAAGTTCAACCTGCTCCAGAGCGCGATGGCCTCATCCGAGCGGGTGTTCGCGCTGTTGGATGAGCCGGTGACCGTGGCAGAGCCGGCCAAGCCGGTCCCACTGCAGCGGCCTATTCGCGGTGCGGTTCGATTCGAGGGGGTGTGGTTCCGCTATGGGTCCGAGAATCCCTGGGTACTGCGGGATGTTTCTTTCACCGCCACTCCCGGCGAGACGATTGCCCTGGTCGGGCACACGGGAGCAGGAAAGACTACCATCGTGAACCTGCTGCTTCGGTACTACGATCCGGAGCGGGGGCGGATCACCATCGACGGGCAGGACATTCGTGATCTCTCGACCGCCGACCTCCGGTCCATGATCGGCTTCGTGCAGCAGGACCTTTTCCTGTTCACCGGCGATATCCTCCACAATCTCACGCTCGATGCCCCGATCTCCCCCGACCGCGCCCGCGAAGCCGCACGCCGGGTCGGCGCCGACCGGTTCATCGAGCGGCTTCCCTCGGGATACAACCACCTCCTGGGCGAGCGGGGGCGCAGTCTCAGCGTAGGCGAGCGGCAGCTCCTGAGCTTCGCGCGGGCCCTGGCGCTCGACCCCAAGATCCTGGTCCTCGATGAGGCGACCAGTTCGGTCGATGCCGAAGCGGAGGCCCAAATTCAACGAGCTATCGCCGAGCTGATGTCCGGCCGGACCAGCATCGTCGTGGCCCACCGCTTGAGCACCATCCTCCATGCCGACGAGATTCTGGTCCTGCATCACGGTGAGATCCGGGAACGCGGAACCCACCGGGAGCTCATCGCTCAGCGAGGCGTTTACGAGCTGCTCTACCAGCTGCAGCTGCGGGGACAGGAAGTGAGGAAGATTGCGTAACAGCCGTTTGCTTGCGTGGTTACGGGCCGCGGGATACGTTTGTCGGCGATCTGCCTTTCCTCCAGGAATTCATTCATGATGCAGCTAGAAATCGGCAGCAGGCGGATTCCCATCGCTGCCGGTGAGACGGGTATAGGTTCGGCAACCGACAATGCCATTGTGCTCCAGGGTGAAGGAGTCCTGCCGCGTCACGCCGTCGTACAGCGGATGGCCGACGGCGGCATTGCTATCCGTGCAGCGGAGCCCGGGGCCGACCTCTTGATCAACGGCATTCGCCATGGCTCGGACCCCACGCCGGTGCTGCACGGGGACAAGATCCAGATCGGCTCCCAGGAAATCCTGGCAGTCGACGATCGACGCAGCGGGCATACCCAGCTCTTCGATTCCGGCGCCTTTGCCGACTTGGTGCCCGCGCGGCAGCCGGCCAAACCTCCGGCTGCCGGTACCGGCGGCCGGCTGGTGTGCCTCACCGACGGGCGGGAGTACACCATCGGCAATACGCCCCTGGTGTTTGGTCGCGATGCCTCTTCCGATGTCGTGGTCTCCGGTAGCGAGGTCTCCCGCCGGCACGCAGAGATCCAGGTGACAGGCGATGGGTACGTCCTGATGGATTTCAGCGTCAACGGGATTCTGCTGAACGGCCAACGCATGGGACGACGCCACCTGCTGGCGCGGGCAGACGTCATCCGAATCGGCAACGACGAGTTTCGCTTCTATGCCGACACCGCGCCGGCCCCGGCCCCGTTCATGGTTCCTGCCCGGCCGAGCGCGACCCCGGAACCGACCTCCCCTGAGGGCCCTCCCACCGGCGCCGGACAGCGGCTTTCCGATACGTTGCACGGAGTTCCCATCTCCGAGTTGCGCCAGGCGATCACCCCTGCGTCACCTCAGCCCGCGCCGCTCGCGTCTCTGCTGGTGCGGACTGGAACGATGAAGGGCAGCCGCCTCCCGGTTCGGGTGCCGGTGGTGAACATCGGGCGGGCGGACTTCAATGACATCGTACTCTCGGAGCCCAGCGTGAGCACCAGCCACGCGAAGCTGCAGCGTCGGGACGACATCTGGGTGCTGAGTGATCTGGGGTCCACCAACGGCACCTTCGTGGAAGGGGAGATGGTGACGGGCGAGACCGCCCTGACGCCGGGGACCACTCTCCGCTTCGGCGACGTGGCGGTGCTGTTCGAGCCGCTCGACGATCTGGTCCCCGCCTCGCGTCCGGCTGGAACCCAGGTGATGGCGGGAGTCCCGGATCAGCAGGGTGATGACCCCTGGGCGGCAGTGCAGCGTCCGGCGCCACGGGAGCGTCATCGCCCCTTCCGAGCGACGACTCCCAAGCCCAGCGGACCGCCGGTGTGGCTGCTCGCGGCTCTAGCGATGATCGGGGCCGTGATCGCCTACTTTCTCCTGACTTCGAGATAACGAGGCCCCGTGCACTTCTCCTGTGCCGCTCGCACCGATGTCGGGATCGTTCGCTCCGGCAATGAAGACAATTATTTGATGCTCGCGGACCGGGGCATCTTCATCGTGGCGGATGGAATGGGTGGGCACGCCGCGGGCGAGGTGGCGAGCGAGATGGCGGTACGGATCACTTCGCGCGAGATCGGCTCGCTCCGCGGGCTGAGTGACGAGGAAGCCAGCGAACGGGTGCGGGCGGCCATCCGGATGGCCAACGATGCCATCTTCGAGCGCACCCTGTCGGAGCACGACAAGCGGGGGATGGGGACCACTGCCACCGTGCTGGTCCTGATGCCGGGCCGATATCTCATTGGGCAGGTAGGAGACAGCCGAGCATATCTGCTGCGGAACGGTCAGCTGCTCCAGCTGACCAAGGACCACAGCTACGTACAGGAGCAGGTCGATGCCGGCTTGCTCACGGCAGAGCAGGCGCGGGTCCATCCCTACAGCAACGTGATCACCCGCTGTGTCGGTGCCAGCATCGATGTGGTGCCCGACATCTACTTCGGTTCACTGGAGCGGGGCGACGTCGTGCTCCTGGCCTCGGATGGACTCACCGGGATGCTGGAGGATGAGCAACTCACTCGGATCCTGAGCTCTGATGGGGAGCCGCAATATTGGGTGGACCGGATGATCTCGGAGGCCAATCGGCGGGGTGGGTTGGACAACATCACGGCCATCGTGGTCCGGATCGATTCGGTCGATAGCAACACCGGCGAGCAACCCGTTGTGCCGGCTGCCGCCAGCGGAACCTCTTAGGCCGTTCCCCCAACCTCGGCCCATGCGTCACATTCGGTAGCCAGCCTCCGCCGCAGTATTCACCACGAAGGCACCAAGGGCATTCGTGGTGAATATTCATCGGAGCTTGAACGAGCTATGCATCTGATTAGAGGACTGGCCGGGCTGACGTTCATCGTGGTCGCGGGCTGCCACAGCGGCAAGCCGACCACCGGGGCTGCTCCAGAGGCAGGCGCGACCCTCACGGTCGAGAACCAAGGATTCAGCGACATGACCATCTACGCCGTGAGCGGCACGACCGGTCAGGTGCGGCTCGGGATGGTGACAGCCAACAGCACCAAGAACTTTCCCATCCCTGGGTACTTGTTGAACGCCGGCGAAGTCCTCCGCTTCGTGGCCAGGCCGATTGGGGGTACTCGCGGGCCGGTAAGCGATGAGCTACAGGTGAACTCGGGTGAGACCGTCACTCTGACGATCCCACCCCAGTAGCATACGAGGTCAGTGGCGGGCGTAGACCTGGGTGCCGCCGTCTTTCTGGAAGGACAGGACCGTGTAGGGTTCCGCCGGCGCTCCGGGCACCGCCATCCCTGGAGTGCTCTTGGGCATGCCGGGCACCGCCAGCCCGGCGACCTTGGGCCGCGTGCCCAGCAAGCGCTCGATGTCCGCCGCGGGCACATGCCCTTCGATCAGGTATCCCTCTACTTGTGCCGTGTGGCACGATCGCAACTCGGGTGGAACACCCAACCGATCTTTCACCGGATCCATCTCCTCGAGGTCGTGCACCTCGACAGTGAATCCTGCCGCTTTGACGTGATCCACCCACTTGGAGCAACAGCCACACGTCGGACTCTTGAAGACCGTCAACCTGGCGGGCCGGAGACGCGAAAGCTGGGCCCAGAGCCCCTCTCCTGCGACCACGGTCAGGGTGAAGCCGGCTGCCTGTGCCACAAAGCGGCGTCGGGTAATCATCGAAACTCCTTCCTAAACGAGCGACATCTCCCCGCTCAGCCGACGCTCCAGCTCGGGAGCTGGCAAGGTGAGGAGATCGAGTAGGCTGTCGAGCGGACGGTTCGGCGTGCCGGCGACGAACACTCGAAGTCTGCGGGCGCTGCGATAGAGCTCGTCGGCCACGCCAGGCAATCCCAGATGTCCGGCGCGGCCGGCATCAGTAAGCCGCTCGACCGCCCCGCTGCGAGTCCGGAGCGGCAGATTCACCCCCAGCATCGACGAACGCGCCGGAAAGTCCAGCAGCAGATCGCCCGGGTTCAATCCCACTTGGGCCGCCACGGCATCCTCGACCCGCTGCAGGAGATCCGGATCCTCCGCCACCCAGGGTTGGGTCTCGCTGGGAACGTCGCTGGCGGGAAGATCCAGCGCGCGCTTATGCAGACGACGCGCGCGGATGGCGGTGGCGAGGGGGTTTTGGTCCCGGGAGATCAACAGCTCCATGAGACCGTCATCGGTTGCCTCCTCGATATCCCGGATCGACACGCTCCCCCGTGCCACCGCGTCCCGCACCGCCCGCTTGAACATGCAGGTGGCCGACCGGACCGCGTGATGCCAGTAGACGTTGCGGTACATCTGGTACTTGGCGAAGAGCAGCGACTCGAGGGCGCTCACGCCTTTTTCCATGACCCCAACCTCGTACCGGCGCGGTGCCGTCTCCACCAGCGTAAGCGAGGAGAGTAACCGATCCACATCCACCGTTCCGTACGGCACGCCGCAGTTTCGGGCATCCCGACTGAGATAATCGATCTTGTCCAAATCGAGCGAACCGGAGATGAGTCCCTGGAGGGGGTTCGAGCTCTCGCCGGTGATCAGCTTGCCCACGGCGGCCGAGAAGTCGCGTCCGCCGATCTCCACCAGTCGCTCACCCAGTTCTCCCTGGCTCAGCTTGGCCACGCCCAGGGCCTCGTGCGACGGGAAGGCGGCTTCTTCGAGCGCATGAGAGAAAGGGTAGTGCCCGATGTCGTGCAGCAGCGCCGCCATCCTGACCGCGAGGCAATGTTTCTCGGCTAAACGGTCGAGCTCACCCCGCTCCTCCAAAGTGGATAGCGCGCGCTTGGTCAGATGGTAGGCACCGAGGGCATGCTCGAAGCGGGTATGAGTGGCCCCGGGATAGACGAGGAAGGCGTGACCAACCTGACGGATGTAGCGCAGCCGCTGAACCACGGCCGTATCCAGGGCGAGCAGCGCCGCCGGTTCCAGCCGGATATTGTCCCACAGTGGGTCGCGAATGACCTCGAGATCGGCGGACACCAGCCTACACGACAGGCCCCGCCGCCGCAACCGACGCCGGGACCATCGCCCGGTATAGCTCGAAGTTCTCGCGGAACATCATGGCCAGCTTGCGCGCTTGGGCATCGTAGGCCGATGGATCGGACCAGGTATTCCGGGGTAAGAGCAGCTCGCGGGGAACCTCGGGCACCTCGACCGGCACCTCGAATCCGAATACCTGATCTCTCACGAACCGGGCGTTATCCAAGGCACCAGCAAGCGCCGCGCGGACCATGGCTCGGGTATAACTCAACTTCATTCGCGAACCGGTGCCGTATGGTCCGCCGGTCCATCCGGTATTCACCAGCCAAACCTTCACTCCATGCCGCTCGATCCGCTCGCCCAACATCTTGGCGTACACGCCCGGGTGCAATGGAAGGAAGGGCGCGCCAAAGCAGGCGGAGAACGTGGCCGACGGCTCGGTCACACCACGTTCAGTACCCGCAACCTTGGCGGTATACCCGGAGAGGAAGTGATACATCGCCTGATCCGAGGTCAGCCGCGCGATCGGGGGCATGACGCCGAACGCGTCGGCCGTGAGAAAGACGATGTTTCGGGGGTGGCCCCCGGCGCCGCTTGGCAGGTGATTGGAGATGTAGTGAATGGGATAGCAGGCGCGGGTGTTTTCGGTGATCCGGTCGGAGTCGAAGTTAATGGCGCGGGTGAGCGGATCGAGCTCGGTGTTCTCCAGCACGGTTCCGAACATCTCGGTCGCGGCGTAAATCTCCGGCTCGGTCTCGGGCCTGAGCCGGATGACCTTGGCGTAACAGCCGCCCTCGAAGTTGAACACGCCACGGTCGCTCCAGCCGTGCTCGTCATCCCCAATGAGCTGGCGCGAAGGGTCGGCGGAGAGCGTGGTCTTTCCCGTGCCGGACAGCCCGAAGAAGATCGCGGTGTCACCCGCGCTGCCGATGTTGGCGGAGCAGTGCATCGGTAGGACCCGCTGCGTCGGCAGCAGATAGTTCAGCACGGTAAAGATGGACTTCTTCATCTCGCCGGCGTATCGGGTACCCCCGATCAGCACCAGCTTCCTGCCGAAATGGATCACGACGAAGGTCCCGCTTCTGGTGCCATGCCGGGCGGGGTCGGCCTGAAACTCGGGCGTATGGAGGACGGTGAACCCGGGGCGGAACTGGGCCAGTTCCGCAGGGAGCGCTCGGATGAACATGTTCCGCACGAACAGCGCGTGCCAGGCGTTGGGCGTCACGAACCGAACTGGAATTCGATACGCGGGGTCGGCGCCCCCGAAGAGGTCCTGGACGAACAGCTCCTGCCCGTCCAGGTAGCT
>UEXR01000135.1_pt1 | contig 17010 bp, 16 predicted proteins | sample 4301101 | NCBI WGS metagenome assembly UEXR01 (sample SAMEA4773180, study PRJEB27434) | metagenome | biome: 2259; feature: agricultural soil; material: soil | place: USA | collected 2014-09 | depth 0.25 m
GCACCCGCTTGATGGCGCCGGGCTGGTTGATGTTGAAGACCACGATGGGAAGTTGGTTGGCCTTGCAGAGTCCGAAAGCATTGGCGTCCATGACCGCGTAGTTCTTAACGATGGCCTCCTGATAAGTGAGCTCTCGGATGAGCGTGGCCTGCGAATCCGTGCGAGGGTCTCCGGTATAGATGCCGTCCACATTGGTGGCCTTGAGAATCACCTGGGCCTCGATCTCCAGCGCGCGCAGGACGCCAGCGGTATCGGTGGAGAAGAAAGGGTTCCCAGTCCCCGCGGCGAAGATGATCAGTCGCCCCTTTTCCAGGTGTCGGATAGCCCGTCGTCGGATATACGGCTCAGCCACCGACTCCATTCGGATGGCCGTCATCACCCGGGTATTCACTCCGATCTTCTCCAGCACGTCCTGGAGCGCCAGCGCGTTGATGACCGTAGCCAGCATGCCCATGTAGTCGGCGGACACCCGATCCAGCCCCTCACGGCTCGCCGAGGTGCCCCGGATGATGTTGCCTCCGCCGACTACCAGCGCCAGGTGCGCGCCCAGCCCATGTACCGCCTTGATTTCCTGCGCAAACGCCTCGACGGTGTGAAAGTCGAGGCCAACGCCCTTGTCGCCGCCCAGCGCCTCGCCCGAGATCTTGAGCAGGGCCCGGGTGTAGGCCAGGGCCATCAGGCTTCCCCGACCACAAACCGCGCGAACCGTCGGACCGAGATCGTCTCGCCCAGCTTGCCGGAAGCCTCCTTGATCAGTTGCCCGATGGTCTTGGAATCATCCTTGACGTACACCTGCTCCAGCAGAGTGCGCTCCGCCACGAACTTCTTGAGCTTGCCTTCGACAATCTTGCCTCGAATGTGCTCCGGCTTGCCCTCGGCAGCGGCCTGCTCCTCCGCGATCCGCCGCTCCCGTTCCAGGAGGGCGGCCGGAATGTCTTCCGGCGCCACACCGATCGGGTCGGCGGAGGCGACGTGAAGCGCGATATCACGGGCCAGCTGCCCGAAATCATGGGTGCGCGCCACGAAGTCGGTCTCACAGTTGAGCTCGAGCAGCACACCGACCTGGTGGTTATGGTGGATGTAGCTCACCACCATCCCCTGCGAGGCCGTTTTGCCGGTGCGCTTCTCGGCCTTTGCGATCCCCTTCTTGCGGAGAATCTCGGCGGCCTTGCCCATATCGCCGCCGGCCTCCTCCAGGGCCCGCTTGCAGTCCATCATGCCGGCGCCGGTTCGCGCCCGCAGCTCGCTTACATCTTTCGAGGAAATTGTCGCGCTCGCCATGGTCTCCCTCAGAGCTCCAACCCGCGCGGCGAAGGGATCTTCGCCAGTCTAGATCGGGGTGAATAGTAAAACCGCCGCCCACAGCCCGCACGGGCCAGGAGCGGCGGATATGGCCATCGTCGGTCCTCTATTATCCGGCCGCCTCGCCTGCCGCTCCCGGGGCGGCAGTCTCGACCACCCCATCGGCATCGGTCTTGAGCCGTGCGGCAATCGCTTCCGGCTTGGGCCGCCGCTTGCGGCGGGGCCGGCGCCGCTTGCGATCGGCATCGGCATCGCCCTCGGTCCCGGCGTCGGTGCTGTAGGTCTCGGCCTCCAGATCCTCCGCCACCTCGCGCATCGGCATTTGGGCGCGCGCCTCCTTGATGACGTCTGCCAGCGACGCGGTGATCAGGGAGACCGAACGGATAGCGTCGTCGTTGCCGGGGACCGGAACCGTGATCACATCGGGATCGGCGTTGGTGTCCACGATCGCCACGACCGGGACACCCAGTTTGTTGGCCTCCGCCACGGCGATCTTTTCCTTCTTGGCATCGACCACGAAGAGGGCCCCGGGAAGCCGGCCCATCTGCTTGATGCCCTCGAGGTTGCGGCTCAGCTTCACTCGCTCACGCTCGAAGAGCAGCTTTTCTTTCTTGGTGTAGTTCTCGAATTCACCGTCGGCCGCGCCCTGTTCCAGCTCGCGCAGCCGCCGGATCTGGCGCTTGAGTGTCTGGAAGTTGGTGAGCATCCCACCCAGCCAACGCTCGGTCACGAAGAACGCACCGCAGCTCTGGGCCTCAGCCTGCACGATGGCCTTGAGCTGCTTCTTGGTGCAAACGAACAAGACCCCTTCGCCCTTGAGCACCACGTTTCGCAGCAACTCTTCGGCCTTCTGGATCTGCCGGAGGGTCTTTTGCAGGTCGATGATATAGATGCCGGAGCGCTCCGCGAAGATGAAGCGCCGCATTTTGGGATTCCAGCGCCGGGTCTGATGACCGAAATGCACTCCGGCTTCGAGCAGATCCTGTAGTTGAGGCTGTGCCATGCGTGAAATTCGCGTCCTATCGGATTGAGGGTTGTGCGTCCACCGCGTTCATCTCCCGGCTTGACCCCCGCGGGGGCACCCGAGCCGGAATCCCGGCGGTGTGAGTCGATAGGGCGGAAGGCCGGTATGGCGGTCGTTACCGCCGTACCGCCATACCGCCTTACCGTTTCGAGAACTGGAACCGCTTCCGGGCGCCAGGGCGACCGGGCTTCTTGCGCTCCACCGACCGCGGATCGCGGGTCAGGAGGCCGGATGCCCGCAGCTTGATGCGGTGCTGCCCGTCGGCCTCGACCAGCGCGCGTGCAATGGCGAGCCGCAGCGCGCCCGCCTGCCCTGCCTGCCCGCCGCCATCCACGTGGGCTCTGACGTCGAAGGCGCCGAGCGTATCCGTGGCCGTGAAGGACTGCTGAATGTGCTGGACCAGAGACGGCCGGGGGAAATAGTCCCCGAGCGTCCGCCCATTGATATCCCACTTGCCGGTGCCCGGTGTGAGGTACACCCGGGCAACACTGGTCTTACGCCGGCCCACGGCCTGCCAACGGAATTCGGGTGCTGCCGTCATGCGCTCGCCTTCGAGGGTGTGATGGAAAACGGCTTGGGCTGCTGCGCCGCGTGCGGATGTTCCGCCCCGGCGTACACCTTGAGCTTGCCCCGGAGCTTCTGCCGGGCGAGCGAGGTCTTGGGGAGCATGCCGAAGACCGCCTTCTCGATGACCCGGTCCGGGTGCTTGGCCAGCATGTCTCTCGCGGCGGTAAAGCGCTCGTGACCCATGTACCCGGTATGGGTGAAATACACTTTGTTCGACAGCTTGCGCCCGGTCAGCTTGACCTTTTCGGCGTTGACGACGACTACGAAATCTCCCCCATCCATGTGAGGAGTGTAGGTCGGCTTGTGCTTGCCCCGGATGAGCTGGGCCACGACGCTCGCCAGGCGGCCTAGTGGCACGCCGGCGGCATCGACCACGTGCCACTCATGAGAGATGTCAGAGGGCGTGGCAGTGAAGGTCTTCATCTAAAGCGACCACCTCGAGTGCTGAAAAATGGGCCAAACTGAAACAGACTCACAAGATACCGACCCGCTCGGGGTCGGGTCAAGGTCGAGGGCGTGGAGGTAGTGGGGACCCACTACCGGCGTGGATTGCTGAGGGACAGAGAGGGACGGGCTGCGGCGACAGAAGAGGGAGACCTAGCGGGCGGCCTCGATGAAGGCAGCGAACAGCCGCTGCATCCGCGGGTCTTTCTCCACCAGCGCCTCGGGATGCCATTGCACGCCGAGCAGGAAATGGCCGTTGGGAGACTCCAGGCCTTCGATCAGCCCATCGGGCGCGAACGCCGTCGCTCTGAGCCCGGCAGCCAGCCGGTTGATGCCCTGGTGGTGCATACTGTTCACCTTGACCACGGGCGCATCGAGCAACGCGCGGAGCTTCGACCCTTCGGTCACTTCCACGTCGTGCACCAGGAGATCCCGGGTATACTGATTGCGGGTGGGGAAATAGTCGTGCTTGATGGCCCCTGGCAGCTGACTAGCCAGGTCCTGATGTACCGTGCCTCCAGCCGCCACATTCACCACCTGAATCCCGCGGCACACGGCGAGCAGCGGCTTGTGCTCCTCCAGAGCCCACCGGGTCAATGCGAGCTCGATCTCGTCCCGGGCAGGATCAGTGCGTCCCACCAGAGGGCTCGGCCCCTCGGAATAAGCCGAGGGGTCCAGATCGACACCGCCCGGAAGGAAGATCCCGTCGACTCGATCGTAGATGGCTCGCGAGCTGGCCGGATCACCTTCGAGCAATGGGATGATCCAGGGGATGGCGCCGGCGGCAACCAGAACCCGCACGTATTGCTGGCTCATTACCCAGCAACGGGGTAACTGGTCGGGAATCTCTTCCAGCGTCTGCGTGGGAACGCCGATGATCGGCCGCTTGGCCATCCCTACTCCTCGTCCAAGAGCTCAGATACCCGGTTCAACGCCGGCCGGACCGGATCGGTTCCACGGAATCTACCACACCCTCAGCGGTCTCAGCGATGAGCGAGTCTACCACGGTCTTGAGGTCACCGGTCTCATGGTACTTCGCGAGCTGCCGGTCGGCGCTGGTGCCATGCTCCAGGATATGAAAGGCATACTCCACCTCGGCCCGGCTACCTAGCTCGTCCAACACGTCGTCCACGAACCACTCCAGCAACTCCCGCACCAGCGCGCCCGCGGCCAGCTCCTGCTGCTTCCCCAGGTCGATGAGGCGCCCGTCGAGGCCGTAACGCACCGCCCGCCACTTATTCTCCTCGATGAGGGCGGTGGGATAGACCCGAAATGTCATGTTGTCGCGCCGCAGCTTCCACAGCTTGGCCACGATTGCCTGCAGGATGGCGGCGACGCATACCGCCTCGTCGATCCGGGTGCAGACGTCGCATACCCGGAACTCCAGCGTGGGATAGCTGTGGTTGGGACGGATATCCCACCAGACCTTGGACGCGTTGGGAACACATCCGGTGCGCACCAGGGTATCTACCAGGGACGCGTAATCGGTCCAGGAATCGATCACCGGAGGGATGCCGGTCCGGGGGAAGTTCCGGAAAATGATACTGCGGTAGGACTTGAGACCGGTCTCCCGGCCCATCCAGAAGGGGGAGCTGGTGGACAGGGTCAGAACGTGGGGCACGAAGTACCGCGCCACGTTCATGGCGTCGATGAGAAAGTCCCGATCCTCTATTCCGACGTGCACGTGGGTCCCGAAGATAAGAAGCTGTTGCGCTAGATCGGCCAGGTCGGCACGCACCCCCATGTAGCGATCGAGCGGAGTGATCTCCTGCGTAATCCAGGAGGAAAAGGGGTGGGTCCCCGCCGCGGCGATCACCAGGCCGCTCTTTCCTGCCAGCTGCATCACCATCCCCCGCAACCGCACCAGCTCGGCCCGGACCTCTGCCGGCGTGCGGCAAACCTTGGTCCCGATCTCCACCATCGACTGGTGCAGCTCGGGTTTCACTTCACCCAGGACCAGATGATCCTGTTCCAGGATCTCGGTGATATAGGACCGGAGCTCCCGGGTTTCCGGGTCGATGATCTGGTACTCTTCCTCGATGCCGAGGGTGAGAGACGGTGCTTTCATGGCGAATCCTCGATCGACATCAGCGCTGTTCCACGATGAACGTGGGAACGGTTGATCCTCCGCCGGCGGTGACGTTGAGCAGCGCCGCAGTAGACAGTCGGGTGAGACATCCGTCGGCATATTGCCCGTAGGCAATGAACGGCGCGGTATCCAGCATGCGATCGCGCAGGTGCATCCGGCCATCGACGACGCTGGGGAAGGGCTCGAACGGAAGCACCACCCGCTCCTGCACCACGTACGGCTCGGCCAACGCTTGGACCACCGCCCGTTCCCAGCTGCTCGGGTCGACTTCCCAACCGAGTACGATCCCCGCGCCACCGTAATCATCGCTGGGCTTGAGCACGAGCTGCTCCCGCTGCTCGACAATGAAGGGAACCAAATCGATCTCCCGCCCCCGAAAGCGGGAATGGCGCTCCTCTACCCGCCTGGTCCAGGGAATGTACGCCGAGATGGCCTGGCGCTCAGCGGGGCTGAAGAGCTCGCTGTTTCTCTCATCGCTCAACACCGCCAGGCTGAGCTTCTTGTGGAGGATTTTGCACTGGACCGGGTTCACCATGCAGACGGCGCCCTCTGCCACGGCCCGCAGCAGAGGATGCTCGATACCCTCGCGCTCGACCAGCTCGCTCAACAGCACGCGCTTGTAGACCAGCGTGGCGTGAAACCCTCCAACCCACAACTTGCCGTCGCGGTACTCCGCGGAGCGAGGATCGCCGATCTCGCACTCCAGCCCCTGGGACCGGAAGTACTCTTGGAAGAGGAGAAACTCGCTATAGGTGGGTACGTCGCTCCAGTCGAGAATTGCAATGCGGGGCCGCTCCCGCCCGCCGGACCACTGACGAAAGGCGTCTAGCAACACCTGGAGCACGCCGTGACGTGCGGGCAAGGGCCGCAAGTCGTAACGCCTGAGGAAGTCGCGCATCACCGGCAAGCCGTAGAACACCGTGGAAAGCGCGTCGTTGTAGGCGGATCCGGCCGGCGTCTCGGCGTTGTACTCGGTGAACCGCAGTCCGTCCGGGCCGGCGAAGAAGGCGTCCAGACGTGAAGCCGGGCTGGGATCGCGAAACCCCGGCTGACAGCCGATTAGCCGCTCTTCCCAGTCGCGCAAGGCGAACTGCGCGCGAACGGCGGGCTGCGTCATTGCGGCCTCGTGCGCCGTCCGAAACGCGCCCACGATCTGCTGTACTCCGGTCTGGAGCATTCGATACTGCCCCGGGGACATGAATCGTGGCCGGAGGACGGTGCAGAGCGGCCGCTCCCCGAAGTAGAGTCCCCGACTCCGAAGCTGGCGCTCCAGCTGGTCCTGCGAGGCCGCGGCAAGCTCCTCGGTCAGGATCTCGTGATAGAAGGCGATGGCATCGGATGGCGGGGAGGTCAAAGTGTGGCGGCCTCCACTCCGCCACCGAAGAGCGCGTGCCAACGGAGCTCCCGGGACTGGGGGCGAGGTTGCCGCGCCAACCGGATCGCCATGTCGGCCATCTGCCGGACCACCCACTCGAAGTAGTGCGGCGTCAGAGAGTTGACGTCCATGTCCGGGGCGGGATTCATGAAATCGATGGCGTAGGGCATCCCGTCCCGAATGGCGAACTCGATCGAGTTCATGTCGTAGCCCAGCGCGCGCACCAGGGTCTGAGCATCCCGCACGACGCGAGCCCCGAGGTCAGGACTCAGGTGGGCATGCTCCACGATGTAGCGGCGTTCACGGGGATCGTACTTGATCGGGAGAATGTGCTCCTGGCCGATGCAGATGCAACGGACGAACTGATCCCAACGAATGAACTCCTGGACCACCATGGTGAGCAGGCCGGAGTTGTCGTAATGGTGGATCAGCTCCTCCAGCGAGTGACAGACGTAGACCTCCCTCCAGCCGCCACCATGGGCGTCCTTCAGGATGCAAGGCAACCCGACGTACTCCGCGATGCCGTGCCAATCCAGCGGATACATCAGATTGCGCAGACTCTCGTTGGGGACGATGCCGGGTATGTACGACTTGTTGGGGAGAGCCATGGTCTTAGGACTGGCGACTCCGAGCTTGGTGGCCATCGCCGCCCCGAAGAACTTGTCGTCCGCGCTCCACATGAAGGGGTTGTTCACCACGGTGACGCCCTGCACGATCGCCTGTTTGAGAAAGCAGCGATAAAAGGGCACCTCGTGAGAGATGCGGTCGATGATCACGTCGTAGCGGGAGACGTCATCCATGGCGACGGCTCCGACCTTGACGAACTCCGCGACCACTCCGACGTCCCTTCGATTGACTTCCTCGATGAAGGCAGGTGGGAAGGACCATTCTCGACCGACAAGAAGGCCGACGCGTTTAGTCATGAGGGAGAGTTCCTTTGGTACTCAAGTTGTCGCGGGTCGCGACCCGTAGCCCGCGACCCTAATCATGCCCCCCGATATACAACCGTACCATCCGCTCCCAATAGGGCCAGTCGTGGGCCCAGCCGTCCCAGATCCGGAGGGCGTTGCCGATGCCCTTCTGCCACAGCGTCTCGGAGAGCTCCCGATTGTTGGCGCAGGAGGAGTCGTCGTGGCCGATGGCAAAGATGATATCCTGCCGTCGAAAGGCCTCCAACCGCCCGGGATCGTGCTCGTGACGCATGAAGTCGAATGGATTGCAGGCATAGACATTGGCGTCGGAATAACCGCCGGTCAGCCGCTTCACGTCGTACAGCCCGCTCAAACCGATGATCCGATTCACCAAATGGGGATGGCGGAATCCGAGGCAGGCGGCCTGATAGGCCCCGAAGCTCGCCCCCATCGTGATCACGAAGGGATTCCCATTCCGGCTCTGGGTGAACGGGAGGACCTCGTCGCGAAGGTAGCGGTCATATTCCAGGTGTCGCCAGGCGCGGACACCCGGATGCAGGTGCTCACCGTACCAGCTCTCCCCGTGCACCTGATCGACACAATACATCTGAATCCAGCCTTGCTCCAGATGCTCTCCCAAGACCTCGTGCATCCGCCGATCGGACCACTCGTGGTGGTTCCCCATCGAGGTGGGAAAGACCAGGACCCTGGCACCGGCGTGGCCAAACACCAGGAGGTCCATATCCCGCCGGAGTGCAGGGCTGAACCAACGATGATGCTCGATCTTCACACCGCTACCTCCCGCCGAGAAGGAACGGCAGGGCCCGGGCGAAGCGACGCCCCCAGGAGGCCTCGTCGTGCCGGCCGCAGCGCGACTCCAGCCAACGAAGACTTTCGCCCAGCCGATACCCCTTAGTGATGAGCAGATCTCTCATGCGCCGAGCCCGCGCGACATGCTGCGGGCCCTCGAGGGCGCCGATGTCCAGATACACTCTCCCCGGGACAAAGGGGGCCGATTCCACCCAGGGGAAGATGGCCTCTCCGGCGAACCAGAGGGACGGACTGAGCACGCCCGCCGAACCGAAGGGGTAAGGCCTGCGGAAGAACCCGTAGAGGCTCAGCAGACCTCCCATGGACGAACCGACAATCCCAGTGTGGCTCCTTTCCGGCCGAGTGCGAAACTCGCGATCGATCGCAGGCTTCAGCGTCTGAGTCACGAAATCGAGGTACGGATCCCCTGCTCCACCGCCGATTTCGGGATCGGGAAAGGGGCTGTACTCGTCCAGCCGCTCGATGCCCATGTTCGGAATGCCGACGAGAATGGCCTCGACGCCGCGGCGCGCGGCTGCGGCCACGACCCGGTGCAGTCCCCAGTCACCGGCATAGCTGGTGGAGGCATCGAAGAGATTCTGCCCGTCCTGAAGGTACAGCACCGGGAACCGGCGGCCGGTCCGGCCATACGAGGGAGGGAGTCGGACCAGGATGTCGCGCCGATTGTCCAGTTGTGGGCTGTAAACGTCGCGAAGCGTATCGAGACCGATGCGCGCGACGGCGCTCGAGCTACGCATGATCGGCTTCGAACTCGATCAGCACCTGTCCTTTTTCGACCGCCTCGCCGGCGCTCACCCGAACCGAACGAACCACACCTGCCGCCGCTGCCTTGAGCTCGTTTTCCATCTTCATGGCCTCGAGGACAATCACCCCGGTTCCGGCGGCGACCTTCTGACCGGGCGCGACCTGCACCCGCAGTACCAGGCCCGGCATCGGCGCCTTGAGAGTGCCGCCGCTCCGTTGTCCGGTGCTGCCCCCGGTAAGACTCCGGATATAGCGAGTGCGCTCATCGATCACCTCGACTTCCCACCGTTCGCCCTGAGACGTGAGCCCCCACCGCCCCGGTTGAACGGAGTCCACCGCCAAGGTCGACGGCTGGCCGTCGATCAGGAGCTGACGCACCGGCGTCCCGGCGATGCTGGTGAACGTGGCGACGTGAGTCTTCTTGCCTACAGTCACCCGGTCGCCATCCACCTCGACCTCGATCTCTTCTCCGGCCACGCTCACGATGTAGTTCATGAAGCCCGCTGCAGGGTGACCACGGTTTCGACGTGCGCCGTCTGGGGGAAGAGGTCGAAGGCTCGAATATGGGTGATGGCGTATGTCGGAAGTCGGGCGATGTCACGCGCCAGGGTAGCAGGGTCGCAGGAGACGTACACGATCCGCTCAGGAGCGTGGCGCTCCAGCGCGCTGGTAACCCGGGAATCCATCCCGGTCCGCGGAGGATTGGTGAGCACCAGGTCAGGGCGCTCGAGCTCGCTCAGAACATCCTCGACTCTGGCCGCGTGGCGACGAGCCGCCGGTCCTCGGGAGGTCGCCTCCGCCACGGCGCGAGCGTCAGACTCGACACTCTCCACCTCGGCCCCGACAGTGACGAGAGCCGACGTGGCCTCGCCGATGCCGGCATAGAGATCCCACACCCGCCGTCCGGCACTGGCACCCAGCTGCTCGATAGCGAAACGGCGCACCTGGTCGCCCATCTGGGGATGAACCTGCTCGAAGACAGTCGCCGGGAAAGCGTCGGACGCTCCCGCCCCCGCGAGCACCCGCGCGGCGCCGTCTTTGGGATGCCACCAGATCGTCGCCGAAACCTCCCGTCGCTGCAGCGCTTCCCGGAGCCGGAGTGCGCCATTCCACGCCTGCGGCTCCGGCACGCGAAAGATCAGATGACGGCCGCGGTCGCGATCCAGCCGCAGCACGATCTGCTCCAATCGCTCCGGAAAGAAGTGACGAAGCTCCCGAGCGGCGCGCCAGAGCTGCATCAGTTCCGGAACGGTGATGTGGCACCAGCGAAGATCGAATACCTGGCCGGCCCGCTCATAGGGGTGGAGTCCGATGCGGCGGCCATCGGCGCTGACCGCCAGCGTGAGCTTGGTGCGATAGTCGTAGGACCGCTCGGCCGGAACGATCTCCGGGTCGGTGACCTGCCGCTTGCCCAGGCGGCGGATGGCATCCCCCACGAACCCTCTGCGGGCCTCCCGCTGCGCCGCATCCTCGAGGTGTTGGAGCTGGCATCCGCCGCACTCATCGGCCACGTAGTGGGGACAGCGGGGCTCCACCCGGAATGGAGAAGGTTCCAGGATCCGTTCGAGTCGGGCGCGGGCAAACTTCCGATGCTCGCGCACAGCGCCGAGCTCGACCACATCGCCTGGCGCGCTCCGGGGAACGAATACGGTGCGTCCGTCGGGTAACTTGCCGACACCGTCACCACCCGTCGCCAGCCGGAGAATCCGCACCGGCGGGCTCATCGCAGCCCTTCGAGGCGCGCCTGCCGCAGCCAGGCATCGTTCGCGGGTTTGCCGTCCGCAACCGAGGGCCGACGCATCCGGCGCGCCTCATCCTCGGCGAGAGCAGCCGCGATCGCGAGGCGCACCTTCGCTGTCTTGGAGAGGCTGGGATTGGCGAGATCCGGGCGGCGGTCGAGAAACTGAATATCGATATCACCTTCCCGAAAGGCAGCGTCGGCCAGCAGCCGCCGATGAAAGCCCTGGTTGGTAGCGACGCCGACGATGGTAAGCTCGTCCAAGGCGCGGACCATGCGGTCGATGGCCTGCTGCCGCGAGGGACCCCAGACGATGAGCTTGGCAATCATGGAGTCGTAGTGGAGCGTCACCTCGTCGCCCACCGTGACGCCGCTGTCCCAGCGCACCCCGGGACCGGACGGCTGGTGCAGGAACTCGATCCGCCCGGTGGAAGGCAGGAACCCATTGGTAGGATCTTCGCTGGTGATTCTGCACTCGATCGCCCACCCTCGCGGCTGCAGCCACCCGGTCGGCACCCGCATCGACTCACCCGAGGCGATCCGGAGCTGCTCCCGAACCAGATCCACTCCGTACACCAGCTCGGTCACCGGATGCTCCACCTGGATCCTGGTGTTCATCTCCAGGAAGTAGAAGGAACGATCCGGGGCAAGCAGAAATTCGCAGGTGCCCGCGCCTTGGTAACCAACCGCTTCGGCGGCCGAGACCGCGGCGGCACCCATCCACTCCCGCAGGTCGGCATTGACCGCGACCGAAGGCGCCTCCTCCACCAGCTTCTGATGGCGGCGCTGCACCGAGCACTCCCGCTCGCCCAGATGAATGGTTCGCTCGCTATCGGCCAGGACCTGAATCTCAACGTGTCGAGGGTGCTGAATGAACTTCTCGAGGTAGACACTGCCGTCGCCGAAGGCCTTGAGCGCCTCTGATGCGGCGCTGGCCAGCGCAGGCTCCAACTCCTCGGGGGTCCGCACTACCCGCATCCCTTTGCCGCCTCCCCCCGCGGCCGCCTTGACCATGACCGGATAGCCGATCTCGCGCGCCAGCGCGAGGGCCGGACCGAGATCCTGAATCGGGGCGGTTGCACCCGGGACCACCGCCACCCCCGCATCCTGCATCCGCCGGCGGGCTTCGGTCTTGTCACCCATAGCACGAATGGCCAGGGGTGGGGGCCCGATCCAGGTGAGACCGGCTGCCTGCACCGCTTCGGCAAAGGCGGCGCGCTCGGCGAGAAATCCGTAACCGGGATGGACCGCATCGGCGCCGGAGTCCCGAGCGGCCTGGATGAGACGATCAATGGCGAGATAGCTCTGGGAGGGGCTCGCGGGACCGATGGCCATCGCGCGATCGGCCGCGCGCACGTGCGGACTGGTTCGATCGGCGGCCGAATACACAGCCACGGCTTCCAACCCTTCTTCATGACAGGCTCGAACGATCCGGAGAGCAATCTCGCCGCGATTAGCGATGAGGACGCGGTTCATGAGAGGGCGGGAACGGCGGGAAAGGCGGGAGCGGCGGGAACGATTTGAGTAGAGGAGTTCAAGTCTTGCCGTCTCGGAGCTGTCTTAGGACCTAGCCATCACAACCGTATCCTTTTCCCGCCGCTCCCGCCGTTCCCGCCCTGCTACGGCCGGCACGCGGGCGGCGGCGTATCTCCGAACAACAGGACGAGGCTGCTGCACAACAGCGCGTTATAGCGCGCTGCGCTGTCGTACACTCCGCGGACGTGACCCACCCAGGGAGACTCGTCCTGGCGGGCAGCCTTGAGGAGTTGGGTGACCGAGAGCGCGTCCCCGCCGATAGGCGCGGGCCGGCTCAGGCGCATGAGGCGGAAGGGGACCCAGGCGAGCGCCGGTGCCGCGGCGCTGTCTGTACCGGGGCTGAGGCAGACCGTACGCCGCGCCGCTACCGAGGCCAACGCCCGCTGGATCGGTAGCGCCGGATCGACGCCCATCGCGGCGGCCATGCGGCGACGGTAAAGCGAATCGATGGCGTAGAGATCGGGGCGGAGGGGAATGATGTCGAGGGTGGCACGTTCGCGGCTGCCGTACCAGACCGAGAGGGCCTCCAGGTCGCTGCCCGTGAGGAGTACCCCGCCGGAGGGACAGGAAATCAGCAGATTGGCCCCGAGCTCGAGCAGGAACGGCGGCATGGTGGGGACTCCGGCACGCACACGGGTGTACCGCCCCGGATCCCACCCCGAGTCCTCCACGAAGATCAAGGATCGCTCGACCTCACTCAGGCCACGAAACACCACCCCCGAATCCACTGAAAGGCGGATTGACTGATCCAGCGCGGTGGCAGCGAAATCGAGATACAACAGCCCATCGGGATCACCGCGGTGGCCGTGCAAATGCCAGTCGCGCGCGTCGTACAGATAGAACCGGCCCAGCTGCAGCCAGGCGCGGCCGTCGTCGGGCGCGGTAGCGAGGTAGCGGCCCAGCAGCTCGATGGCCGCGCCCCGCTCGCCTTCACGCTCGAGCGCCGCCGCCCGAGGGGCGACGTTAGGATCGATGGCAGCTTGGGCGTGGATGGATACGGCGGGAACCAGAGATGCCAGAAGGGTCGCGGCACCCAAACTCCGCAGACCGCGCGTTGCGGCTGCGGCGGAGACTTTCCACTGGGGGGAGTGTGGCTCCATTGCCGGTCTAAGATGATAGGGCAATCCGCCCTTGGCTAGGGGAAGATCCCTTAGAGCGGGATGTTCCCGTGCTTCTTGGGCGGGTTCCGGTCGCGCTTGCTCCGGAGCGTCCGGAGCGCGTCGATCAGTCGCGGCCGCGTATCCCTCGGATCGATCACGTCGTCGATATAGCCCCGCGCAGCAGCCGCGTAAGGATGAGCGAACTTCTGGGTGTATTCCTCGCTCAGTCGCGCGGTCTCATTGGCCGCATCCGCTGCCCGGGCGATCTCATCCTTGAACAGAATCTCGACCGCGCCCTTGGGCCCCATCACCGCGATTTCGGCAGAGGGCCACGCGAGGTTCATGTCGCCGCGAATGTGCTTGGAGCTCATCACGTCGTAGGCCCCGCCGTACGCTTTGCGGGTGATAACGGTCAGTTTGGGCACCGTTGCTTCGCAGTACGCGTACAGCAGCTTCGCCCCATGTTTGATGATGCCGCCGTGCTCCTGCCCCACGCCAGGCAGGAACCCCGGCACGTCTACGAAGGTGACGACTGGCAGGTTGAAGCAGTCACAGAAACGAATGAAGCGCGCCGCCTTGAGCGAGGAACTGATGTCGAGCACTCCGGCGAGGACCGCCGGCTGGTTTGCCACGACGCCAACCGGCATGCCACCCAGGCGGGCGAAGCCGACGATGATGTTCTCGGCATGACCCCGCTGCACCTCTAACAGGTGGCCATCGTCTACCACGTGGCGAATCACCTGGTGCATGTCGTACGGCTTGTTGGCGCTGTCGGGAATGACCCCCAGCAATGCTTCCTCCCGCCGGTCGACCGGATCGTCGCCGCGGCGTTCCGGTGGCTGCTCCAGGTTATTCAGCGGAAGAAAGCCGAACAGTTCTCGAATGCAGGCAATAGACTCCGGCTCGGAATCGTGAACGAAGTGGGCGATACCCGACGTCCCGCCGTGGACATCCGCGCCGCCCAGCTCGTCGAAGGTCACCTCTTCGTGGGTGACCGTCTTCACCACGTTGGGCCCGGTGACGAACATGTAACTCAGGCCGCGGACCATGAAGATGAAGTCGGTGATGGCCGGGCTGTACACCGCCCCGCCCGCACAGGGTCCCAGGATCGCCGAGATCTGCGGCACCACGCCGGACGCCAGCGTGTTGCGCAGGAAAATGTCGGCGTAGCCGCCGAGCGAGACCACGCCCTCCTGAATTCGGGCGCCGCCCGAGTCGTTGAGCCCGATGACCGGCGCGCCATTGCGGAGCGCCAGGTCCATCACCTTGCAGATCTTCTCCGCGTGTGCCTCGGACAGCGATCCACCGAAGACGGTGAAGTCCTGAGAGAACACATACACCAGGCGGCCTTCGATCTGGCCATACCCGGTCACCACGCCATCTCCGGGATAGACCTGCTGGTCCAGGCCGAAGTCGCGGGCGCGATGGGTGACGAAGCGATCCAGCTCCACCAAGGTGCCGTTGTCCAACAACAGATCCAGGCGCTCGCGAGCGGTCAGCTTCCCTTTCTTGTGCTGCTGGGCGACGCGCGAGGCGCCGCCGCCCTGCTCCGCCTGCGCCTGACGGCGGTGGAGGTCCTCGAGTAACTCACGTGGGTGGGGCATGGGGCGGTAAAGTAGGGCGGTAAGGCAGTAGGGCGGTAGGGCCTTACCGCCCTTTTGTGACCTTGCGCACTCTCACAAGGCGGTCTGGCGAACCGACATTCTCCACGGTCGTGCCAATGATGCTCTTCTGACCAGCCCACGGCCGCGGGCGGAACCAGCATCCCGGTCACTTTGGACCAGGACATTCCGGTTGATCGGAACCGATTTGGCGAGACCTTTTCGGCTCAGGTGACTCGCGATGTCGTAGTCAACGGGAAGGTGGCTGTTCCCCAGGGAGCTCCCGCCGAAGTGAAGCTGCTGCCCAGCGACGAGGAGGCCAACTCGGCCACGCTGCGGCTCTCCCAGCTCGAAGTTGGCGGGCACATGCGAGACGTAAGCAGCAGCAGTGCCCGAGCCGACGCAGATGAAAAACTCGGGACTGGCGAGAAAACCGCGATTGGCGCCGCTGCGGGTGCGGTAGTCGGCGCGGTCACCGGCGCAGGAGTCATCAAGGGCGCCGTCGTAAGTGCCGGCGGCGGTTTGGCGTGGGGTCTACTCACCCACGGCGATAATCGAGTGAAGGACGACACCCACCTCAGCTTCCAGCTGCAGAAGGGTGTGAGCTAGAAGGCGTCCTCTGCATCCTTCTACTGTGCCGCTGGCTCCTCGATTTCGGGGCGCACCGGAGGGATGATCGGCTCGTCAGGGTACCCGACAACTGCCAGTACAATGCGATGATGGATGGGATCGACCTCGAGCACCTTGAGGTCAAGTACCTGACCCTCCTTGACCGCGTCGCCCGGATTCTCGATGTTCGCCACCCCTAGTTGCGACATGGGGACGAACCCCTCAATGTCGTTGCCCAGATCGACTACGACTCCCTTGTCCATCAGGCGAACCGCGCGCCCGCGCAACTCCAGGCCGATCGGGTAGGTTTCCCCGATGCGGAGCCAGGGATCTTCCTCGGCCTGCTTGAGACCCAGAGAAATCCGCTTGTTCTCCGCGTCGATATTGAGAATCACCACATCGACGCTGTCCCCCTTCTTGACCACTTCGGAAGGGTGCTGGACCCGCTTGGTCCAGGACATGTCGGAGATGTGGATCAGACCATCGATGCCCGGTTCGATCTCCACGAACGCGCCGAAGCTGGTGAGGTTGCGCACCTTGCCCGAGATCCGGGTGCCCACCGGATACTTGAGCGGGAGCACCATCCAGGGATCCTGCTCGGTCTGCTTCATGCCGAGCGAGATCTTTTCCTCCGCCTCGTCCACCTTGAGCACCACCGCCTCGATGGTCTCGCCGATGCTCACGATCTTGGACGGGTGCCGGACGTTCCTGGTCCAGCTCATCTCCGAGATGTGAACCAACCCCTCAATGCCGGGCTCGATCTCGACAAAGGCACCGTAGTTGGTGATCGAGACGACCTTCCCCTGGACCCTGGTGCCGACCGGATACTTGGCTGCGACGTTCTGCCAGGGATAGGATTGGAGCTGCTTCATCCCCAGGCTGATGCGCTCGCGCTGCCAATCGATGTCCAGGATCTTGACCTCGACCTCCTTGCCGATCCCGACCATCTCGGTGGGGTGCGAGACCCGACCGTACGACATGTCGGTGATATGGAGCAGCCCGTCCACTCCGCCCAGGTCGATGAAGGCCCCGAAGTCGGTGATGTTCTTCACCACACCCTTCCGCACCTGACCGACGGCGAGCTCCTTCATGAGATGCTCGCGCTTGTGGGCCCGCTCGTTCTCCAGGATCACCCGCCG
>UEXR01000055.1_pt1 | contig 16587 bp, 12 predicted proteins | sample 4301101 | NCBI WGS metagenome assembly UEXR01 (sample SAMEA4773180, study PRJEB27434) | metagenome | biome: 2259; feature: agricultural soil; material: soil | place: USA | collected 2014-09 | depth 0.25 m
CCCATCGCGGGATCGAGGCCACGCCGTGCCCCAACCTGCGGCAATGTCGCCACACGGTGTTGGTAGTCTGTAGCGGAGCGGGCCGCTACGCCAGTCCTAAATTGTGCCATTCCCGATGGGTGAGTCTAGGCGCGGCGGTGGCCGATCACCACGTTCCCCTTGCAGAGCCCGGCTGGAAGACCCATGGCAAACGCCGCACGGTTGAGGCCAATCACCGCCGTGCGGGGCCATCCGGCCCGGATTCGCTCCACGTCCAGCGCCGAGGTTCCGAAGCGACCGCTCGCCTCAAAGCCATTGGCCTAGCCGCCGAGTCAGCTCCCGGATGTTGGCCAGTCGCGCGACGAGCGGCCGGTCGTTCTCCTGGGACCAGAGCTCCACGCCGCCCGGCGTTCGCACCATTTGACAGCGGGCCAGCAGCGCGCGGGCGAACGATGAGCGGTCGGTGTTGTCGATGATGATTATGCACCCTCCTGGCTTTACGACCTCGCACAGATTGTCGAGCGCATCGCCCCAATCGGCTGGGGAAGAGCCCTTCAACATTGGTTGTCTCGAGTCGGATGTCTCGAGGACTGTATCGGACCTCGGAACCAGGCGCCTCTCTTAGACAGCCGGCGTTTCCGGCTGCCTCGAGTGGTACGGTTCAAAGATGTCAGCTGAAGGTACCAAAGCGTTGAAGGCGCCGACCCGTGTTGGCGAGGCAGTTACACCTTGCGATTGCCCGTCGAGCGCAATACACTGCCCCTCCTTCGCAGCTCGCCTGTAAGAGAGTTGCTCGGTGCGGGCGTAGCAAGCCTCAGAATCCGCGCCAGGTGCTCAGCTGAGCGACCGCGGTCCGAACCGCAGCGATGGTTGTGGTGCCTCGACCTGGACGGGAGTTCGATGCGCACCGATCCGCGATTCGCGGCAACTGACCTAGTCGCCTGGCCGGGGACTGGCCTCATAGGCCCAGAGCACTTGCCCGCCGGATATCGGGGTTTTGGGAGCACGCACTCCCCCACCTTATTACTGCGGCTGTTTGCCGCCTCGGTCGGAAGCGCTGCATAATGATGCCGATTAGATCATTGCCGATTTGTCGATAAGTGGCGTTGTTTGAGCGCCGCCTCCAGTGAGTGAGCCAGCTCACGTCAGGAAGTCGGCGGGCGAGCCGTTACGGCTTGCCGAGGCCACCAGATCCATAAACGAAGCAGCAGGACACGGTCGCACCGCCTAGCGGTCGACGTCGGACTGCGTTCGTTGGGAGGAAAACGCTCCGCGGCCAAACACCGTCGAGCTCAGCCCGCGTGTGGTTTCTGCCCTCGGCACCTCGGCTTCTCCATACCACATCCGTTTTCGCTCTGCGGAGCGATCAACCCTAACGCTTCAGCTGGGAGAGGACACTTGCATCCCCTTACCCTCCGCGCTTGTGCCGCAACCAGGGGCAGACTGCGCCGACTCATCGCTGCCCTCATCGGTGCCACTGTCATTGCCTGTGGAAACGAAATCTCCGAACCGGCCGGTAATTCCACCCCATCGTCAACTGACGACCCGGCCGGTAATTCCGCCCCATCATCAACCGACGATCCGACGATCACAGCGCTCACGAGTTCGGTCGCGCCGTGGAGGACTGAGGATTTCACCACCTATGGCGGCAGCACCACCACTTGGAAAGCAAATCCGCATGGCTGGATGTACAGCGCGAGCAGCTGGATGCACCAGGAGCTCGTGAAGCTCGACACCCAGACTCTCTATAACGGGCATCCCACGCTTCGGTACGACTGGCCAGGACCGCCAGCGGGCAAACCCTGGGGCGGCTGCGACACCGACCCCGCCATCTCCGCGGCATATAAGGCGCCTTCGCCCCGGGAAATCTGGATCGAGGTGGCGCACAGGTTCCGGGCCGACTTCAACGCCCGGGGTCCCGGCTGCGGCGCCTATGGGTACAAGTTGCTGCTGATGTGGCGCCCTATCGGGGATCGCTACGATATCGTGAACGGGAATTATGGGAATTGGTGGAGCGGGGGCCCGCAAAACCCAGCCTATTCCCGTGCCGCCTACTGCAACAGTAATGGCTGCTACTGCTCGGGCTACGACAGCAACTGCCGGTGGGGCTACGGGCCGAACCAATCGCAGTACCTCCCGAACGTGCCCGGCAAGCAGTGGGACGGTCTGTGGCACATCTATCGGGTCCACATTCGGATCTCTTCCAGCGCGACCACTCCCGATGGGATCTACGAGATCTGGGTGGACGGGAAGAAAGTAGTGGGTCGCTACGGGATGAAAAACGCGAAGGCTGATGGTACCTGGAGCGGGCGCATAAGTGAGATCGCGCTGGGAAGCAACTCGAACTCCGGGACCTACGTGCCGACGCAAACGTGGTGGGGACACCTCAAGATCTGGACCTCGAATCCCGGCTGGCAGTGACGACCGTTGCTGGCTGACATCCGCCCCCCGGCTCGCCGCACGTACCGGGCAGCCGGTGGGCGCGGTTTCGGAACCGGGGCCTCAGAGTCCTCGAAGTCTAAGGACGCTCTTTAGCGACGGGGAATGGCTGGCGGCGGATCGTCTCGAGCTGCCCGGAGCAGGAAGTCGTGCACAGCCTGAGCAATGCGTTCCGCAGCCCGACCATCACCGTAGGGGTTGCGGTGGCCGACCATGGCCTGATAGGACTGCGGGTTGGTCAGGAGTTCGGTCGCCGCCGCGAGCACGTCGTTCGGCTTTCGCCCGACGAGGCGAGCCGCGCCCAGCTCCACGACCTCAGGCCGCTCGGTGGCATCGCGCAGGACCAGCACCGGTTTGTGCAGTGAGGGCGCTTCCTCCTGGACGCCCCCAGAGTCGGTGATGATGAAATGCGCCGCCCGCATGACGGTCACGAATTCGATGTAGGCGAGCGGCTCGGCGAGGTGCACCCGTTCGCGGTGGCCCAGGAGCTTGTACACGGTCCGACGCACGTTTGGGTTGGGGTGTACCGGATAGAAGAGCTCGACCGTTGGATGCCGATCCACCAGCTGCCCCAGGGCCTCGCAAATCCCCTGCAGGGGGGCGCCAAAGCTTTCGCGCCGGTGCAGCGTAACCAGGATCAGCTGACGATCCGTGGGCCCTCCCGCGAGCGCAGCGGGCAAACGGTCAGCTGTGGCTTGGTCTGCGACGTAGAGCAGTGCGTCGATCACGGTGTTCCCCGTCACATGGATCCGATCCGGAGCCACGCCTTCCCCGAGGAGGTTCTCCTGGCCCGTCTTGGTCGGCGCGAAATGCAGGTCGGCCAGCTGCGAGATGATGCGGCGGTTCGCCTCTTCGGGGAACGGATTGCGAAGATCGTGTGATCGAAGCCCGGCCTCGACGTGAGCGAGGCCGCACTCGTTGTAATGCGCGGCCAGGGCGCCGACCATAGCGGTCGTGGTGTCGCCCTGCACGATCACCATGTCAGGGCGTTCCCGGGCAAACAGAGCGTTGAGCGACTGAAGCGCCCGGGCCGCGAAATCGGCCAGGACCTGACCGGGCTGCATCAGGTCCAGGTCGTGGGTCGGCGCGATGCCGAAGATCGAGAGAACCTGATCCAGCAACTCCCGATGCTGCGCCGTCACGGTCACCACGGTCTCGATGCAGGGGTCTGTCTCCAGGGCTCGCACCACGGGGGCCAGCTTCACCGCGTCGGGCCGAGTTCCGAGAATGGTCATTACCCGCTTGGTCGCAACGGACAGATCAGGCTCCGGACGAGAGAGAGGATGTTTCCGGGCTTCGCCTGCGTTCGGGTTCCAGGACCAATCGATAGACCCGCGAGTACGACTCGCACCATGCGTCCGTACCGTAGTGCTCCTTCAGTCTTGCCCGCGCGGTCTCTGCTCGAGTAGCTGCCCCCGCTGGGTCAGTCCGCACGAGCTGGATGGCCCGCGCGAGCGCCTGGGACTCTTCTGGCGGGACGAGTATGCCTGCGTCGGGTCCCAGTACATCTGGAATCCCGCCGACCGCGGTGGCAACGATCGGCACCCCCGTCGCCACTGCTTCCAACAGCACCATCGGTGTCCCCTCGGTCCGCGAGCTGAGGACCAGTACGTCGAAGGCCGCGAATAGTTGGCTGGCGTCGGCGAGGGCGCCAGGCATACGAACGACGTCGCCGAGGCCGCTGCTCATTAACAACCGCCGAACGGTTACCCAGCCGGGTCCATCGCCGATCAGCACGGCCTGCCAGCCCGGAGCATCCAGCTGCCGCAACGCATTGGCAATGACGTCAGCACCCTTCTCCGGAACAAACCGACCAACCCAGCCGATCCCGAACCCGTGCTCGTCAAGTGCAAGCCGACGCCTGGCCTCGACTCGTGACAGCAGGACCTTCGTGGGTTCCCATGCATTTGGAATTATGGTGACCTTGGGGGCTGGCACGCCGCGGGCTCGGAGCGCCTCAGCGACCGACTCCGAAACGGCTACGATTGCGTCATACCGGCGCAGGCTCGTGGCCATTATCCGCTCGTAGAGCCGATGTCGCAACGGACCGCCGGTCATGCCGTGCACGGTCGAGACGAGGCGCGCACCGACTCGGCGCGCGACGGGCGCATCGACCACGACGACGCGCGCGCCGTGGGCGTGGACGATGGACGGGCGGAACTGCTGACAGAGCGCGCCGAACATCCTCCGCTCTCGCAGGTACGCGCGTGGGTGAACCCCAAGGCCCACGACTTCGGTGCCGTCTTCCTCGAGCGCACCAACAAAGCCGTGCCGGCGCTCCTCGCCAGGCTGAACCACGGCGGCGACACGCACGGCGTACCCGGCATCTCGCTGCGCTCGGACGAGCAGTCGAATCACCGACTCGGCGCCCCCGTAGGGGGCCGGAGCCACGACGTGCAGCACGGGCGTTGAGCCCGGGTCTGCGCCCGGGTTCATCGACCGGGTGGCTTTCCCGCTCGATGCGGCACGACTGCGTCGAGCGCGTCCTGGAGCCGATCGGCGTCACGTTCCCAATGGTATTGCTCCGCGGCGGCCTGCCACCCGGCGACGGCGCAGCGGTGCCGGTACTCATCGTCGCGCAGACGCTCGATCGCGCGCGCCATGTCGCTCGCATCCCCGCTCGTCGCAACCTCTCCGCACCCGCACGCCTGCACAATGCGCGCCAGCGGTCGTGCGCTAGATGCCAATACGGCGAGACCGGCCGCCATGTAGTCGAAGAGCTTGTTCGGAATCGTCGTGTTGCTATGATCCGTCGCCAGGTGGGGGACCACCCCCACGTGAAACTCGCCGAGCAACCTTAGTGCGTCCTGGTGCGGCAAACGGCCCCGGAAGCAGACCGCGTCGGGGGCGAGGCCGAGCCCTTCGGCAATGCGCATGAGGTTGGGTTTGTCGGTCCCATCCCCGATGAGGGTCAGGCGGACCTGCACCCCGCGAGCCGTGCATTCCGTCACTGCCCCAAGCAGGGGCTCGATGCCCCGCGTTGGCAGATCCAACTGCCCGATATAGACGAGCTGCAGGCGGTCGGTTCCCAGAGATCGGCGCTGGGGGCGCGACGCCAGCTGCGCCCGACACGGTGTGTTCGACACCACCGATACGCGGTCCGGCGAGACCCCGAGCTCGAGTAGCCGATCGCGGGACTCGTCCACGACCACCAGGATGTGGTCGGCTCGCCGCACGACCCATTGCTCCACTGCTCTTGCGATCGCCGGATTCCGGACCAGTCCGTCCCAAGGCCGAGACCGTCCCGAGCGCCAGAGATCGGCGATCATCGCGGGGTAGTTCTCTGCCATGTCGAGCACCATCGGGATGCCACGGGCCCTCGCGAGTCGGATGGCCATAGGAGCAAGGGGGAGGTCCCTGCACACGAGGACTTCGGCGCTCGACGCTCGGAGCGTGCGGCCGGTAAGCCGGACCCAACGGGGATTAAAGAAGGCCGGAAACTGGGTGAACGCGTTCAGGCCACGCCCCCACCCGGCCAACCACGGGATTCGATGGACCGTGCCCTCCGGGAGGCGCTCCGCCGCGGGGTGATTGTGCCGGTTGCGCGCGATGATGTGGACCTGGTGCCCATGCGCAACGAGACTTTGTGCTATCTTCTCCACCCGCACGTCCCAGGGGTATTCGGCATCCCAGATGTGAGCAACGATCATCGGCGAGCGTCAGGGTTGTGGTCGGGCGTGGCCACCCGCCCACGGTCGTCAGCGCGTTCTCCAGCGTGTGATGCGCAACCGGGTGTAACCAGCGCACAATGTCCAATGGGGTTGTCGATCGCTATAAGGAGAATTGACCTGGACCGGTTGTCAATGCCCATCTGCAGTATCATACTTGTACTTGTCCTGGGCAGGGGTTCGATGGATTGGGAGTAGGGCGTGGGTTGGCTGCGCGCTGAGCAGTGGCGCGGGGTCGTGCGAGTCGCGCGAACCGCATCGTTGTTGACGATGGTGCTGGTCTGGCGGTCGGCCACCGCCCAGGCCGGAGCGTCCATCCGAGTGCGGTATGAGGCCTCGGCCGGCGTCGCAACGGAAACCGGCCTCTACATAGCGCCGGGGACCCCAGGGGCTGCTCACGTCGTGGCGCGAAACGGCCCGCTGACATCGAGGGTCAACGTGACCGTTGTCGCCCCGCCCGACACCGGTGAGACGTCTCGTGGTGAGCCCTGGCTTGACGAAGACTTCTCGCGCTACACGAGTCCCGAGCAGTATCGGACCAACCCCTTCGGCTGGCTAGCGCCGTCCGCCCGGTGGTGGCATCAGGAACGGATCTCGTTTGGCCCCGGGTACGGGGGTTCGCCCCACAGCCTACAGTACAACTGGCCGGGGGACATTCCGCCCCGGTCGCAGTGCAGCAAGGACGTCACTATCGAGACTGGCTATAAGCTCCCACGAGTGCGGGAGGTGTGGATCGAAGCGGTGCACAAGTTTGACCCGACCTTCGATACCAACCGGCACTGCGGGGTGAAGGGCTACAAGTTTCTGCTGATCTGGCGCACCGTCGGGGATCGGTTCGCCCTCTTCAATGGCTTCAACGGTCACGAGTGGTGGAGTAGCCATCCGGCCACCCACCACGAAACCCTTCGGGACAAGTGCTCTGGCCTGGGGTTCGATTGCCAGCTCGGCTACGGCACGGGCCAGACCCAGTTCCTCTCCGTGATCCCGGGCAATCTCTGGGATGGGCAGTGGCACACCTACCGCGCCCATATCAAGCTCCCCAACGAGAAGGGCGAGAAAACCGGCGTCTTCGAACTATGGATTGATGGCACTCTGGTGAAGCGGGTGGTCGATCAGGATTTCATTCTTTGGCAGAAACAACTCTGGAGCAACCGGCTCGAGTTCATCGCGCTCGGCTCCAACTCCAACTCGGGGACATCTCGCCCCACCCAGACCTACTGGGGACGGCTGCGGGTCTGGACGGCTGACCCGAAATGGTGAGGCGCAGCAGCCCGGCGCCCGTGGGTAGCTGCCTCCCTCCCACCAGAGGCTCGCATCCGGGAGCCCCCGACTGCACGCGATGACGCGGCTCAAGGAAACCTACGAGCAGCGCCACATCCACGACGAGTGGGAGGGCGTCTACAGGGGCAACGCGCTGCTCGATGGGGTGAACGAGCGCCTGTTGGACCGGCTGGTAGCAGCATTGGGACTCCCGGCGGGCGGGACCGTGCTCGACGCAGGCTGCGGGGTCGGTGATCACGCCATTCGGCTGGCGAAGCGGGGCTATAGGTGCATCGGGATCGACATTTCCCGGCTCATTCTCGCCCGTGCTAGGGACCGACTGGCGCGGGAAAGACTCGCTGACAGGATTAAGCTGCTCTGTCTGGCACTCGAGGATCTCCCGTTCCCGCCGGACAGTTTCGATGCGATTCACTGCCGAGGCGTGCTGATGCACGTCCCGGACTGGCAGAGGGCGCTAAACAATCTTTGCCGGGTACTGAAGCCCGCCGGCCGAATCGTCATTCTCGAAGACAATGACGCCTCGTTGCATGCCGCGTTGGTCCTGGCCGCGCGGCAGCTGCCCTGGCGGCGTCCACGGTCAACCCTGGTGCGTGCTCCTGGCGGACTCGAGTTTTGGTCCACCGAAGGGGGAAGCCCGTTCGTGGCGCGCATGGCCAATATCGCCGCGCTCGAACGTCAGCTGCAGGCGAACGGTCTCATCGTCCGCGAGCGATTCCCCACCTCGCTGGCCGATATCGCCCGCTTCCCGTCCGGGTGGGCCCGCAACACGGCGATTCGGCTTAATCTGCTCGCGCTGCGCGCCCGCGCGCCCGCGAGGCTCTGCAAGGGAAACTGCCTGGTGGCGGAGAAGTCACCGTCGGTCCAGTCGTGCAGTGACCCCGGTGTTGCTTCCTCGCCTGTCATCACGTCGTAAGTCGCGTGCCCGGGGCTAGCGGCGACCCGGAACGGACCGCCGCCTGCTCACCAGCCCGGATTTGCGGTCCACACCTTGAGGTGCCCCCACCACGTCTGGGTCGCGGTGTAGGTACCAGAGTTGGAGTTGCTGCCCAAAAAGATTTCGCTCAACCTCCCGCTCCAGGTGCCAGCGGCTGTGGCGTTCGTCATGTTGTATTTCCCCACGGTCTGCTTCCCGTCTACCCACACCTCGAATAGCCCGTCGGCCGTCGTGGCGCTCGAAGAGATGCGAAGATGCACCCGGTAGATGTGCCACAGGCCGTCCCACTGCGTGCCGGGCACGTTCGGCAGGTACTGCGATTGGTTCGGCCCGTAGCCCCAGCGGCAGTTGCTGTCGAAGCCAGAGCAGTAGCAGCCGTTGCTGTCGCAGTAAGCGGTGCCTGAGTACGGCGGATTCTGCGGCCCCCCACTCCACCACTTCCCGACATTCCCGTTCACAATGTCGAAACGGTCCCCAGTGGGCCGCCACATGAGCAGGAACTTGTACCCGTACGAGCCGCAACCCGGACCTTGGGCGTTGAAGTCGTTCCGGAACTTATGGGCGACCTCGATCCAGACCTCCCTCGCGTTCGGCGCAAGGTAGTCGGCGACGATGGCGGGATCGGTCTCGCAGCCGCCCCAGCCTCCACCACCGGCCGGTCCAGGCCAGTCATACCGCAGCGTGGGATGCCCGTTATACAGCTGCTGCGTATCAATGAAGATCTTCTCCTGATGGAACCAAGATGGCGCCGATCCTATCATCCACCCACGTGGATTGGACTTCCACGTCGCCGTGCTACCGCCGTAGGTCGAGAAGTCCTCGTTGAGCCACAGGCCCCCGGACAACGTAGGGGGTGGCGCAACTGACCCGCTGATTGTCACAGTGCTCGTGTCCGCCAACCCGCCCTGGGCGGTCGCGATCACGCGGAAGGTGCCGCTGGTGGAGCCTGCCGTGTAATAGCCGCTGACGGAGACCGTGCCGCCCGTCGCGGTGAAGGCCGAAGGTACCGAAGCGGTTGTTGTCCCGTCGGAGAGCCGCCCGCTGACGGCGAACTGCTGGCCCTGGCCGGCGGTCAGCGACACGCTGCTGGGTGAGATCGTGATGGAAGTGAGCGTGGCTTGTGGCACGGTAACTACCGCTGTGTCTACCAGGCCTGTCGTGATATGCGTCGCGATCACGGGGTAAGTGCCGGCTGTTCGGCCCGCGGTATAAAGTCCGCTAGCGTCTATGGTGCCACCGGTCGCCGTCCAGGTGACACCGACGGGGACCTCACGGCCGTCACTCAGGCGCCCGAACACTGAAAACTGTTGTTGGAGCCCGCCGCCGACTGTGGCCGTCGACGGGGTGATCTCGACGGCGATGAGGGTCGGCTGGGGCGGCACAACGACCACGATCGATGTGTCGGGTGGATTGTGAGGGTTCCCCTTGCGGCGTCCAACGACCTTGAAGGCGCCAGTGCTGGTAGAAGAGTAGTTCCCGTTTGGATCGATGGTGCCGCCTGATGCCGTCCACTCGATGGACGTGACCTGACTCGATCCGGGGATCAACGATTCAAAGGCCCGGAAAAGGACGCCCTGCGTCCCTTCGAGCGTAACTTGCCGCGGGCTGATCGCGATTGGACCATCAGTGCCATTGTCAAGCGAGTTGTCAGTGGAGGAGATGGTGGTCGGCTCCCCGGCGGCGCAGGCGGCCACGAGGAGGGGGATCAGACATGCCGAGCCGCGTCGCAGGCGCGCGAGGCGCCGGGCCAGCCTGTGGGTGAATGTCATACAGCCGACTCCTGTGTGGGTGCCGAAAATGGAAGGCCGCCAGCCCGATTCTCAGTCAGAGAGAATCCGTCGCTGGCGGCCCGGCTGGCATGACGATCACTCGATCGCGGTAGCCCCGAAGCTCTGTGCCACCGCCTTTCGGCGGCTTTACTCTGGGCAGCGGTGGAACTGGGGCGCCCTTCCTAAGACGCCGATGTGGCACTTTGCCGCAGTGTCAGGCAAGTATTGGTCCAGCAACGCGGTCCGGCGAGGACGACAGTGCAGCAAACTTCGGTAGGAAAGCCAGATGAGAATTAGCGGCGTCTCGTATGTCGACAGACTGGCTATGTCAAAAACTTGTACTACCAACGCTAACTAGCGATGAACATCGCAAGCAAGACCGTGATACGCAACGGTCAGGAACGACCGAGCTTGGCACCCGGATCGGCTGCCTGCTCACACCAGTCCACGTACCGGGCCGCGCAGGTCGTCAGGCTAAATCGCTCTTCGACTCGGCGGCGGGCTGCGGCCGCAAGTTGCTGGCGCAGGTCGGGTGATGAAAGCAACCGCCGCAGAGCCGCCGCGATGGCCTCCGGGTTCCCAGGCTCTACCAGCAGCCCGGTCTCGCCGTCCCCGATTAGCTCTGGGATCCCGCCGGTGCGGGAGGCGACCACCGGGCACCCCGTGGCCATCGCCTCCGCGATGGTCCAGCCAAACGCTTCGGCCCAGACCGCCGGGTGCACGAACACATCGGCTTGTTGCAGAAAGGCCTGGACGTCGTCCCTGAGGCCGACCAATTCAGTCCGGTCGCCAATGCCCAAGTCAGTGGCCAATGCCCACAGTTCGGCCCGCTGGGGCCCGTCACCAACGACTATGAGGCGAGCCGGATGACTCAGCCTGGCGAACCCGCGGAGGAGGTGATCGACGCCTTTCTCGGGGATCAAATGCGCCACGACGAGGATCCTTGCCGACCCGCCAGCATTGTCTGGTCGTGGGGCCCATGCGAACCGGTCAAGGTCCACGCCGAAGTACAAGGTCACTGTTCGGTGCTCGGGGAGGCCGAGGTGGCGGGCGGTACGGACCCGGACGTAATCGGATATGCCCGCCAGACCTCGGAGCCTCGGCACCGTAAGCCGGTTCAGCACCCAACGCTTGACCTGTCCGGCTAGGGACGGCTCCGTCACCCCGGTATCGGATGTCTGTTCTACGAGCAGCACCTGTGCTGGCCAGGCCGCGTACGCAAGGAGGGCTGCCGCGCTGCGTGCACCGAGCAGGTGTAGCTGGATGACGTCATAGCGGCGCAACTCGCGAATCCCACGAAGTGGACGACGTAGCAACCGCTCGATCGACTGCCACCCAACCCCGGCCTCGCTTAGCGCGGCGAGAAAGGATGGGTGCACGGGCGCGTGCGTGAACACATCGACCGCATGACCGCGGGCGCGCGCTTCTCGCCCGAGCCCGAGGAACCAGCCCTCGAGCGAGCCCAACTTCCGCGGCACCAAATTCACCAGTGCAGCGATCCTCAGTTGTCGTGAGCGAGGGCTTAGCACGCGGATGGGCGCGCGCGTCCCAAGTGATGGTCCAGCAGCTCACTGATCGCATCGGCGGAACGGCGCCAGGTGTGGTGAGCCACGGCGAGCGAATAGCTTGCGCGACCGAGGCGCAGCCGCTCCTCCGGATCCTCCAGCAGCCGGATCACCCGCTCCGCAAAAGCGGCCGGCGCGTCGGCCACAAGGGTCCGCGTCTCCGCGTCCATGGTCAACCCGTTGGTCGCAAGCTCGGACATGACCACCGGTCGCTTGCACGACCAGGCTTCGAGAACCTTATTCTTGATTCCGCTACCGGACCGCATTGGGGCTACCGCGACCCAGGCGTCGCTCAGCACTGGGTCCATCGCGGCGAGATTGGCGAGGACGTGGATCCCAGGCCGGTTCCCCAACGCTTCCACTGCCGGTGTTGGATCGCGTCCGGCGATCACGAAACGCGCCTCTGGTACCGCCTGACGCACAAGGGGCCAGATCGCATCGGCGAAGAATTGTGCTGCGGCGACGTTCGGTTCGAAGCTCAGCACACCAGTGAACGCCACCGTTGGGGTCGGGCTCTCGCGGGGCAACGCGCCTGCTGGCTGAAGTGCCACTCCATTTGGCACGACATGGACGCTGTGGCGCCCTGAGATCCACCGCAGAACGGCGGCGTCGGCATCACCCACGACGAGGGTGGCTGCAACCGAGCGGACCACCTTGCGTTCGTACCAGGCTGCTTTTACCGCCTCTCGTACTGCCTGATACCGATCAGCCCACGAGGCGGGGGCCCTCAGGTTGCGCCAATTCGAGAGGGTGGCACTGTCAATCCTGTCGGCGATGGTCACAGCGAAGTCACCGCTGAAGGCGAGGAACTCGGAGCCGGACCAGAGCAGGGCGGCGCTGGGCCGGATTCGGCGGGCGACCTGAAGGGCAGCGGCACGGAGCGGTGCGGTCTCGAGCTGCCAGGGCATGGTTGCGATTCGGCCGCCCAGATCAACCGGCACAAACTCATCTAAGCCGACCTCGGCCGTACGGTCATGCTCGGGAGGCGACGGCTGCCCCACTAACACGATTCGCCACGACCTGGAGAGTTCGCTCAGTAAGTTGCCGACCCGAAGCGCGTATCCGTTGCTCTGTGGCCAGAGCGGCGCTGGGCAGACAGCGAGCACGATGGCGGAGCGAGTGCGGTTGAGTGGGTGGGAACGCGGGGCCGGATGGACGCCAGGCGGTCGCGGCGGACCCTCCGGCCCGGGCGGGCTCGGTGCTCGAATAGGCGACATCACTTGCCGAATCTAGCAGAATTCGGGCCACGGGAGGCCAAAGGCACGCGTTCTGTCGTAGGTCCGCTACAGGCGTTGCGCCGCTTCTACTCCTGCTACCGCCCGTTTGGAGGGGCTGCCGCTTGCGCAGGCCGAGCGGTCTGGCCAAGCTCCAGGCGTCAATGGGTAGCACGCTCAAAGCGGAAGCGGTCGCGAGCATGCGGCTTGTAGATTGCTCTGGCTGCGTCGGCGGGCATCGGCGGCACTACCCAAGGGCCGCATTCGAATCATTCAGTCATTTCACGGGGAGCAGGCACAGGAATGGCCACTCAAGTCGTCGCCAGTTCCGCGGCAAAGGGCGGATCTGGCCTAGCGGCACAGTTGCAGGCAGATGGTATCGTCATCATCCCGGACCTTGTTGATCCGGACCAGCTCGTTGGCATGCAGCGGACGTTCGCGAGTCGCCTCCGGTGCCTTCGCTGGAACGATTTCGACGGATATGAGAAGACCGAGCGTTTCCGCCACATGGTACAGGACGTCCTGCTTCTTGATCAAGGATTCGTGGACGCGGCGCTGCACCCGTTGGTCAAAGAGACGCTCGCCACCTACATCGGCCCGTCGTTCGCACTAGCCGAAGCCAAGGGCTGGCTATCGCTGCCGACAACGGAAGACTTTCACGGCTGGCACAGCGACGGGTGGTACGACCAGGAGCGGGTAGCCGATCTCCAGCGCGAGGTTAAGCTTGCAATCTATCTCACCGACGTGCGCTCTGGCGCATTCACCTATGTCAAGGGAACCCACGGCAAGGAACACCCACGTTCCTACGCGGACGCCGAGGTGGCGCGGTTCGATCCGTCCCTCATCGTGCAGGTTCTCGGCCCCGCTGGTACTGCCATCCTGTTTGATACGAGTGGTATTCACCGGCAAAGCGTGCCGATGCTCGAGCCCAGGCACGCGGTATTTTACAACTATCACAATCCCGCAGTGCCGCTGCGTCTGGAAGACGTGAGGTACTACCGGTATCATCCTCTGCTGCTCAACGCTGCCTTCCTCGGCGATCTCACCGAAGAGGACAGACATATTCTCGGATTCGGGGACAAGCGCAGCTATCGACCCGCGTTCCAGCGTGAGGCCCGACACGAGGCCTTCCAGCGTGTAATGGCGGCGCTGCTCGACGGGAAGCTCCTGTGGGAGGACCTCGCGAGCCGGGCGGGCGCGCGGCTTCGGCGCCTGGTAGGCCGTCGCTGAGCGGCAGCACTCACCGTCGCGGGCTTGCCCTTTTGCGGGGCGCCGTGTGTGCGGCCTAGCGGGTCTCTTCACGTCTCACCCACTCTCCGCGGCTGAGCTTCGGAGCGCGGCGCACGATATGATCGCGCCGATTCGGCACCGAGGCCCCGACGACCACGGAGTCTGGACCGACGCGTCGGCTGGAGTCGTGCTCGGGTTTCGGCGACTCGCAATTCTCGACCTCTCCGCGCTCGGCCACCAACCAATGCGGTCGGCCGGCGGCCGGTTCACGATCATCTTCAATGGCGAGGTCTATAACCACGGTGAGCTGCGTCGCGAGCTAGAAGGGGCCGGCCACAGGTTCCGGGGGCACTCCGATACCGAGACGATGCTTGCCGCGTACGAGCAGTGGGGCATTGAGCGGGCCACGCGGCGGTTCGTGGGCATGTTCGCGATTGCGCTCTGGGACCACGCGGAGCGCACGCTGCACCTCATCCGGGATCGGCTTGGCATCAAGCCGCTGTTCGTCTGGCATCACGGCGGCGAGCTTGCCTTCGCTTCGGAGCTCAAGTCGCTTGTAGTGCTGCCCCGATTCGAGCGCACGCTGGATTACGACGCGGTGGTCGCGTATCTGCGCTACCTATATATCCCCTCCCCGCTCAGCGTATTCGGGCGGGTGCGCAAGCTGGAGCCGGGGCACATTCTATCAATTCGGGATCCCCGCGAGCCGTTGCCGGACGCAATCCCGTACTGGTCGCTGGCCGAGGTCGCCAGGGAGGGGTTGGCGAACCCGCTCGTCGGGTGCGAGGCGGAGTTGATCGAGCGGGCGGACGCCCTCCTCAGGGACGCGGTGGCGCTCCGGATGCTCGCCGATGTGCCCGTTGGAGCCCTGTTGTCCGGAGGCGTCGACTCATCTGCCGTGGTCGCGCTGATGCAGGCCTCCACCACCCAACCCGTCCGCACTTTCACGATCGCCTTTCCCGACCAAGACTACAACGAGGCCACGCACGCTGCTGCTGTCGCCCGCCATATCGGGACCGCCCACACTGAGCTTGTGCTCACGGCGCCGGATCTGGAAGCCGTCGTCCCCCGCGTACCAGAGCTATTTGACGAGCCGTTGGCCGACCCCTCCCAGGTTCCGACCTATCTTGTCTGTCAGCTGGCCCGACGGGAGGTCACTGTCGCGCTCACGGGCGATGGCGGTGACGAGGTATTCGCGGGCTACAATCGGTACGTGAAGGGCACCGCGGCGTTGCGGGCAGCGGCGGGACTCCCCGGTGCGGCGAAGCGGCTCGTGGGAGGGCTGTTCGGCCGATCCGATCCGGCGAGCCTCAATAAGTGGGGCCGACGGATCGGTGCGGTGCTTCCGGCGCGATTGCGTGATCCACGGCTAGGAGAGAAGGCCTATAAGCTCCGGCTCCTGGCTCGTTCCAATGGCCCCGCCTCGATGTACCGGTCGCTCGTCTCGTTCTGGCAGGATCCAGCGACTCTGGTGCCCGGCGGCCGCGAGCCTGAGGACGCCGTAAGCCGTGCCTGGAGCCTCTTGGCTGGCGCGGCCGATCTCGACCGAATGATGCTCGCGGACCAATGGGCCTATCTGCCGGACGATCTGTTGGCCAAGGTCGACCGGGCCAGCATGGCCGTGAGTCTCGAAGCGCGGGTTCCGCTGCTGGATCACCGGGTCGTCGAGTTCGCCTGGCGACTCCCCCACGGCGCCAAGGTGCGGCGGCAGACTGGCAAATGGCTCCTTCGGCAGGTGTTGTATCGACGAGTGCCGCCTGCGCTGATCGAGCGGCCCAAGATGGGGTTTTCAGTGCCGCTCGATGCCTGGCTCCGCGGACCGCTCCGCGAATGGGCCGGGGATCTGCTGGCTGAGGATAGCGTTCGCCGGACAGGCGTGTTGGATCCCGCCGGCGTTGCCGCTGCGTGGCGGACGTTCGAAGTAGGGCGTGGCCCCTCGGCCCTCGATCTGTGGGCCCTGTTAGTATTCCGGGCATGGGAGGACCGCTGGACCGCAGGCGCCAGGAAAGCGGCGTGACCTGGGCGACCGATAGCTGGTGGTTCAGGGCCCTGGAGTTTTACGGCACCCGGATGCGGCATCCTGGGCAGTGGCGCGTGCACGCGACGCTGCGACGCTTGCTGCACGCGAACCTCGACCAGGAGCTGGAGGTGACGCGTGCGGGGTATCGTTGGCTCCTGAACCCATCCGATTATGTCCAGGAGGAGTTCTTCTGGCTGGGTGAGCGGGACAGTTGGGACGTATGGCACCTCAGGCGCCTGGTTCGCCCTGGCTGGGTAATCCTTGACGTCGGCGCGAACTTTGGTTTCTATGCGCTGACCTTTGCCCAGATGCTTGAGCAAAACACACGAATCATCGCCTTTGAGCCTTTCCCTTCAAATTTTCGCCGGCTCAGCGCCAACATCGCACTCAACGGGCTGGAGGGTGTGATCGAGGCGTATCCAGTCGCGCTGTCCGACCACGTGGGGCGGGTCCGAATGTGGAGCCGTCCGGACAACTCTGGGGCGTCG
>UEXR01000562.1_pt1 | contig 16506 bp, 14 predicted proteins | sample 4301101 | NCBI WGS metagenome assembly UEXR01 (sample SAMEA4773180, study PRJEB27434) | metagenome | biome: 2259; feature: agricultural soil; material: soil | place: USA | collected 2014-09 | depth 0.25 m
CGATGGCGACTACCTCGTCCGGGTTGACCGACTTGTTGGGCTCCTTGCCGAAGAAGTCCTTGACGATCTGCTGGATCTTGGGGATACGAGTCGAACCTCCGACCAGAATCACCTCGTCCACCCGCTTGGGATCCAGCCCCGCGTCCTTCAACGCCTGCTGCATCGGTGGGATGGTCCGCTGGATCAGGTCATCCACCAGCTGCTCGAACTTGGCCCGGGTGAGCGAAATGTTCAGGTGCTTGGGCCCGGACTGGTCGGCCGTGATGAACGGGAGATTGATGTCGGTCTGGGTGGTGCTGGACAGCTCCATCTTGGCCTTTTCGGCCGCTTCCTTGAGTCGCTGGAGTGCCATCGGATCCTTGGACAGATCGATGCCCTGGTCCTTCTTGAACTCGGCCACCAACCAATCGATCAGCCGCTGGTCGAAATCATCACCGCCGAGGTGGGTATCGCCGTTGGTGCTCTTGACCTCGAACACGCCCTCGGCCAGCTCCAGGACGGAGATGTCGTAGGTGCCGCCGCCCAGGTCGAAGACGGCCACCTTCTCCTCTTTCTTCTTATCCAAGCCGTAGGCCAGCGCTGCCGCCGTGGGCTCGTTGATGATCCGGAGCACGTCCAGCCCGGCGATCTTGCCTGCGTCCTTGGTGGCCTGCCGCTGAGAGTCGTTGAAGTAGGCCGGCACCGTAATGACCGCCTTCTCCACTGAATGACCCAGGTAGTCCTCGGCGGTTTGCTTCATCTTCTGCAGGATCATCGCGGAGATCTCCGGCGGGGTGTAGCGCTTGCCCGCGATCTCCACGGCGGCCATGCCGTTCTGGCCCTCGACGACCTTGTAGGGGACCCGCTTCACTTCCTCCGGGATCTCGCTGACCCGGCGTCCCATGAACCGCTTGATCGAGAAGATGGTCTGCTTGGGGTTGGTGACGGCTTGCCGCTTGGCGACCTGACCTACCAGCCGCTCACCGTCCTTGGTAAATGCCACGACCGAGGGGGTGGTTCTGCCGCCTTCGGCGTTGGGAATGACGACCGGGTCGCCACCCTCCATGACGGCCACGACCGAGTTGGTCGTTCCCAGGTCGATTCCAATGATTTTGGAAGCCATGTCTGCTCCGTAGAAAAGTCTTGTTGCGCCGAAGTGGTATGTCGTTCTGTCACTTCGGAATGCTCGGCATGGCCGGGAGCAAGTGTCATACCCGACTTAGCTGCCGTTCTGGCAGATATCGAAAACCCTAGGAGAAATGGGTCTTATGAGCTACGGCGCGCAATCCGGGTGACACCTGTCACGACATCCCGCGACGGGGCACGCTATTGTCAATCGGCCTGGCGGAGGGCGCCGGGTTGGAGCCGGGCTGGCGGGCCGGTTCCATCGAGACCGAATCCGAGGAGGGGAACTATGCTTTGGACGATCTTCGTGATCCTCCTGGTGCTCTGGCTGCTGGGAGTGGTCACGTCCTATACGCTGGGTGGCTTCATCCACGTATTGCTGATCGTAGCGGTGATCCTCGCGATCATGCAGCTCATTTCGGGGCGGCGAGCAGTCTAGCGACTGAGGCGGAAGAGAAGTCGGAAAAGGGCGGAAAGGGCGGAAGGCTTTCGAAGGAGAAGGCCTTCCGCCTCTCCACCCTTTTTTCCGCCGTATATTGGAACCCATGTTCCCCTACCGCGACGATAATCCGACCCTGGCGACTCCGGTCGTCACCCTCTTGATCATCGCCGCCAACGTCGCCGTCTGGATCCTGATTCAGGGTATGGGGACCGAGCCGGTGCTGTCCCGCTCGGTCTGCGAGCTGGGACTCATTCCCGGAGAGTTTCTGGGGCGAGTGCCGGAGGGGACCACTGTCCCGTTGAGCCCGACGGCAGTCTGCGTTCTGGGCGCCGAGCGGTCCTGGTATACCCCGCTGACCTCGATGTTTCTTCACGGCGGATGGTTCCACCTGATCGGAAACATGTGGTTTCTCTGGGTCTTCGGGAACAACGTCGAGGACTCGATGGGCGGCGGCCGTTACCTCGTTTTCTACATTGTTTGCGGTCTGGCGGCCGCGGCGGCGCAAACCTTCACCAATCCATCGAGCAGAGTCCCCATGGTCGGCGCCTCGGGTGCGATCAGCGGGGTCATGGGCGCCTACATCGTCCTGTATCCCCGCGTGCGGGTCCACATGCTGGTGGTGCTGGGATTCTTCATCACTCGTATTGTGGTGCCGGCCTATTTGATGCTGGGCTATTGGCTGCTCTTGCAACTGGTCGGCGGCGCGCTTGCCACCGAGACCGGGGGCGTGGCGTTCTGGGCTCATGCCGGCGGGTTCGTGGCAGGAGCCGTCCTCATCATGGTCTTCCAGGATCCCGAGCTAGTGAACCGCCACCGGGCGCTGTCGCGGACGATGGGGGGCTGGGCGTATCGGGAGAGATATTGAGGGAGGCTAAACGCTCTAGGCTACAGGCTCTACGCTAGGGGCTGGGATGACCCCGCCCCTACCGTTTGTCGTCAGCCCCTGGTTAGCTCAGGACTCATAGCCATAGCCTTTGACCTTTAGCCTAGAGCCTAGAGCCTAGAGCCTATAGCTTCTATCACATGCCCGACCCCCAACCCGGCATCCTCTCCCCATCGGCGACCGGGCCGCTGGAAGTCCCAGTGCGTCCTCGCAATCCGGGGATGCCGCTGGAGTTGGATTGGATCGCGGAGGTACGAGTCAATCGCAGTGCGGTCGAGCGGCGGGCGGCAACGCTCCGGACCCGGCGAACCGTCAAGAAGGAATGGCAGGCGGCGTGGCTGCTTCGAGCCGTCACCTTGATGGATCTGACGACCCTCTCAGGCGACGACACGCCCGGACGGGTCCGCCGGCTTTGCGCCAAGGCTCGACGGCCGGTCCGCGACGACCTTCTGGAGGCAATGGACGCGACGCAGCTTCCCATCCGAGTAGCCGCAGTGTGCGTCTACCACACCTTCGTGGAAACCGCGCTCGAGGCATTGGAAGGCTCAGGCATTCCCGTAGCTGCGGTCTCCACCGGCTTCCCCGCGGGACTATCGCCCTTTCCGCAGCGTCTCGCCGAGATCCGGGCTTCTGTGGCGGCCGGCGCGGAAGAAATCGACATCGTCATCACTCGTAGCCACGCGCTCACCGAGAACTGGCGTGCCCTCTACGATGAGGTGCGGACCATGCGCGAGGCCTGCGGTGACGCCCACATCAAGACCATCCTCGCCGCCGGCGAGCTCGGGACGTTGCGGACGGTGGCGCGCGCGAGCCTCGTCTGCATGATGGCCGGCGCCGATTTCATCAAGACCTCGACCGGAAAAGAGAGTGTCAACGCCACCCTGCCGATCGGTCTGGTGATGGCTCGGGCCATTCGCGAGTACCGGGAGCGTACCGGCCAGCTCGTAGGGCTCAAGCCGGCCGGTGGCATTCGGAGCGCGAGGGATGCATTGGACTGGCTGGCTTTGGTGAAGGACGAGCTGGGCGACCGCTGGCTTCGTCCGGACCTGTTCCGCTTTGGTGCCAGTGCCCTGCTGACCGACATCGAGCGGCAGTTGGAGTACTTCGTGACCGGACGGTACTCGACGGCCTACCGGCAACCAATGACGTGATCGCAATCTGAGGCTATTCCAACCATGGCATCTGTTCCCGAGATCTTCGGCACGATGGCCTATGGCCCTGCCCCGGAAGGCGTGAAGCCGGCGCAGGCCTGGGTGGAGCGGCACGGCCGCCAGTTCGGGCTCTTCATTGATGGGCAATGGTCGCCGCCCGGCGGTGAGACCTTCGAGGCTCTCAACCCTGCCACGGGCAAGCCGCTCGCTCGCCTCACCCAAGCGAATCCGGCGGAGGTAGATCGTGCGGTGCGCGCCGCACGCGCGGCACAGCCGAGATGGTTCGCGCTCGGAGGGCACGGACGGGCTCGGCATCTCTATGCCATCGCGCGTCAGATCCAGAAGCACAGCCGCTTCTTTGCCGTGCTGGAGTCGCTGGACAACGGCAAGCCGATCCGGGAATCCCGCGATATCGATGTGCCTCTGGTCGCGCGCCACTTCTATCATCACGCCGGCTGGGCGCAGCTCATGGAGCAGGAGCTCCCCGATCGGGTTCCGGTCGGCGTCATCGGCCAGATCATTCCCTGGAACTTCCCGCTGCTCATGCTGGCCTGGAAGATTGCGCCCGCCCTCGCCTTGGGAAACACGGTGGTGCTCAAGCCCGCCGAGTTCACTTCGCTCACGGCGCTTCGCTTCGCCGAGTTGTGCCAGGAAATCGGGCTGCCCGCCGGGGTCGTCAACATCATTACCGGCGACGGCCGGACCGGGGAGGCGCTGGTCAGCCACCCGGACATCGACAAGATCGCCTTCACCGGCTCGACCGAAGTCGGACGAATCATTCGCACCGCGACCGCCGGCAGCGGCAAGAAACTGTCGCTGGAGCTGGGCGGGAAGTCGCCCTTCATCGTCTTTCCCGATGCCGATCTCGACGGTGTGGTCGAAGGCGTGGTGGACGCGATCTGGTTCAACCAGGGCCAGGTGTGCTGCGCCGGCTCCCGCATTCTGGTGCAGGAGGGCACCGCCGAGCGGCTGGTCGCCAAGCTGAAGGCACGGATGGAGACGCTCCGAGTGGGCGATCCTCTCGACAAAGCGGTGGACATGGGCGCGATCATCGCCCCGGTGCAGTTGGAAAAAATTCAGGGCCTGGTTCGGCAAGGCGAGGAAGAAGGTGCTCGGCTCTGGCAGCCGTCCTGGAGCTGTCCGCGGGAAGGCTGGTTCTTCCCCCCGACGCTTTTCACCGAGGTCTCTCCGGCCGCCACCATCGCCCAGGTTGAGATCTTTGGCCCCGTCGTGGTGCTCATGACCTTCCGCACGCCGGCCGAAGCGGTCGAGCTGGCCAACAACACCCGCTATGGTCTCGCGGCCAGCATCTGGACCGAGAACATCAACCTGGCGCTCGACGTTGCTCCCCAGCTTCAAGCGGGGACGGTCTGGATCAACTGCACCAACGTGTTCGACGCCGCCAGCGGCTTTGGTGGTTATCGCGAGAGCGGGTTCGGCCGAGAGGGTGGGCGCGAGGGGCTGCGGGAGTATGTACGGTGGGTGTGGGAGAAGGAGGACGGCGGCAAGACGGTAGGGCGGAAAGGCGCTAAGGCGGTAAGGCAGAACGGCGGTAAGGTAGGCCGCGCTTCTGCTTCGGAACGTGCTTCCGCCCTACCGCCTATCGACCGCACCCCCAAGCTCTACATCGGTGGGAAGCAGGTCCGTCCCGATTCAGGGTACAGCGTCCCGGTGCTGGATCCTTCGGGACGCCCGATCGGCGAGGTGGGCCACGGCAATCGCAAGGACGTTCGCAACGCGGTCGAGGCGGCGCACAAGGCGTCGGGTTGGAGGCGCACGACGGCACACGGCCGGGCCCAGGTGCTGTACTACATCGCCGAGAACCTGGCTGCGCGCGGCGAGGAATTCGCCCGCCGGCTCGGGGCGCTCGGCAGCGATGCCGCCGCTGCGGCGAGTGAGGTGGCGATCGCGATCGAGCGGATCTACACCTACGCGGCCTGGGCAGACAAGTATGACGGCGCGGTCCATCACACGCCTTTCCGAAACGTCACCCTTGCCATGCCCGAACCGATCGGCGTGCTCGGCATCATCTGCCCGGAGGATCGGCCGCTGCTCGGCTTCGTCGCGACGATTCTCCCCGCCATCGCAATGGGGAACACGGTCATAGCCGTGCCCTCCAGCCGGGGATCGCTTGCCGTAACTGACTTTTATCAGGTGCTGGATACGTCCGATGTGCCCGGCGGCGTGATCAATATCCTCACCGGCCTGCCCAACGAGCTGGCCCCGGTACTGGCGGCCCATGATGACGTCGACGGGCTCTGGTACTTCGGCAGCGCCGAGGGCTCGGCCGAAGTCGAGCGGCTTTCGGCCGGCAACATGAAGCGTACCTGGGTGAACCACGGACGACCCCGCGATTGGAGCGACCCTCGGCGGTCTGCGGGCGAAGAGTTTCTCGAGCAGGCTACCCAGGTGAAGAACATCTGGGTGCCGTACGGGGAGTGAGGGCTCTAAGCTCTAGGCTCTAAGCTCTAGGCTCTAAGCTCTAGGCCCTAGGCTGCTCCGTTCGTGCTCGACCCTCCGATGAAATCACCGGAGGGTCGAGTCGCGAGGACTAGCTTTCAGCCTAGAGCCCAGAGCTTAGAGCCTCTCTCACTGTGGCGGCGGCGGCGTCAGCGTCTGAGTGATCCGCTGCAGCACGTCGTTCCGCTCCCGCTCACATACCTGCGGCGCCTTGTCGCTCATTCCCTCTGGCGCAAGCCAGCGGCTCGTAGCCCCCACCTCTGCTTGCTGTTCGTTCCCTCCAACCGCCAGCGCTAGGCTCATTCGGCAAGCCGCCGCCGTACCCAGGTGAGCACTGGAGCTTGGGAAGCGCGTGCCGATCAGCCGCCCTCCCGTGGAATCCACTACATCGAGCGTAAATGCCTCCGCCACCACGGCCCGGTGAGCCCGGGTATATGCCGAATCACGCGAGACAGGCACTGGTGTCTGAGTACTGGATTCGGGGCCGGCCACCAATCCGGTGCAAGCGCTCGCCAGCAACGCGGCGCACAGCCATCCCAGTGCACGACGCATATGGACCTCGATGAGGGGTTCGCGGACTACCGTCCGCGTTGGTCAGGCAGTGGTGATCGCCACGTCGCGCTGGAGCAGCTTGGCCAGCACGTCGGCCTTGCGGCTCCCGCCCCAGCACTCGAGTCCCAGGTCGGCACCGGCGAGACGGGGCGCGATACGGATCGCAAGGGTAGTCGGGGTGAGCTCGGTTGAGACGGTTTCGACGGCAGCCGTGTGTCCTCGATCGAGACCGTCGGCCACTCGAAGCAGGGCACTGAGTCGCCGCACCAGCTGCTGATCTCCGGGGGGAAGCGCCGCGAACTCCGGGTGCTTCCGCCGCGGCCCGGTGCGCCGGTGATACCGGCTGATGAGCGCCACCAGGGCACGCTCCCGAGGCGGTAGTCCCAGACGCTCGGCGTGCATCAGGAGCTGGTAGCTGTGCTTGTGATGCTTGCGGTAGCTCACCAGCTGGCCCACGTCATGAAGCAGCGAGCCGGCCTCCAGGAGTCCACGTTCTTCCGGCTGGCAGCCGAGCTCACCGGCCAACTGCTCGAACAGCTGCAGCGCCAGGTAACGCACGTGCTCGACATGACGGCGATCGCACTGGCAGCGCTCGGCAAACTCACGGAACAGCCGTAGCGGGTCACGCTGCTCCGGCTTCTGGGCCCCCACCATCTCGAGCAACAGCCCCTCCCGCAGACCGAACGCGCTCACCGTGATACTCCGCGAGCGCACCCAGTCGAGCAGCTCCGCCGTGACCGCGAGGCCAGCCAGGATAATGTCGGCCCGCTCCGGGTTGAGGCCGGGGATCTGGCGCCGCTCCTCCAACTTCAGGCTCGCGACCCAGTCTACCATCTGCTCCACCTCGGCCGCGGTAACCGACACGCCGTGTACGGTGTCGCCCGGTGGCAGACCCCGCCGAGCCTGCACCATTCGGCCGAGACTGGTGAAGGTGCCTCCTGACCCGATCACCATGGCCACGGCCCACTCCTTACCGGAGATAGAGCGCTTGAGCTGCTTGCGGATGTGGCCTCGGAGCGCTGCCACCTCGCGATGAGAGCCACGCTCACCGGGAAGGTAGAGCTCGGTCAGCCGAACGGCGCCCAGCGGCATTGAGAGGGTGAGCTCCACCAGTCCGTCTACCACGCCAATCAGCTCCAAACTCCCGCCCCCGATGTCCGCGACCAGCGTGCGCTCACCCACAAGGTGGAAGTGGTGCGCCACGGAACGATACGAGAGCACAGCCTCGGTCTGGGCGTCGATGATGCGAAGCGGGATGTCGAGCTCCTGCCGAACGCGTCGCACGAACCAGGGACCATTCTCAGCCTCGCGCACCGCGGCGGTGGCGACAGCGGCGATTCGCTGGACGTCGCGGCGCTGGCAGACTTCACGCATCCGACCCAGCGATTGGATGGCGCGATCGATGGCGGCCTCGTTGAGCCGGCCGGTGGAGGCGAGCCCCGCGGCCAGCCGGGGCTGGTCCTTGAGTTCGTCGATGATGGAGAGGCCTGAGGCCGGATCGTATTCGGCGACGAGCAGCCGAACAGAGTTGGATCCTACGTCGATGGCGGCGACGCGCTCCCGAGCAGGAGCGCTGACCGGGGAAGCGAGATCAGCCGGCTGAACGCTCATGTATTCGAGGTGGCCCGGAATGCGCCTGTGGCGCGGGACTCGCCCCGGTCCTCGGCGTGGTGCTTGATGGATTTCCCTTCGACCAGGAACACGACGTCTTCTCCGATGTTGGTGGCAAGATCCGCCACCCGCTCCAGATTGCGGCTCACCAGGAAGAGCTCCATGCCGACCCCGATCATGTGAGGGTCTTCCATCATGTGGGTGAGCAGGATCCGAAACACCGACCGATGCAGCGCGTCGACCTTGTCATCCCGGAGGCAGACTTCCCGCCCGGCAGCGGCATCGCCCCGGATGAACGCTTCAAGGGCATCGGAGAGCATGTCTCGCGCGAGCCGGGCCATCTCGACGATCTCCGGCTCCGGCGCGATCGGTCGAGCCTGGGTGAGCCGCTCGGCCGATTCGGCGATGTTGACCGCGTGATCCCCCACCCGCTCCAGGTCGTTGGCGATCTTGAGGGCCGAGGTCAGCATGCGCAAGTCCTTGGCCATCGGCTGCTGGAGGGCGAGCAGGTTGATGCACTGCTCTTCGATCTCGACCTCCATGCTGTCGATCACCCGGTCGCCGGTGATCACCCGCTGCGCCTTCTCGATATCCCGCTCGAGCAGCGCCTCCACCGCGAGTCCGAGGGCCGCCTCTGCCTCACCGGACATCGTGAGCAGACGCACTTTGACGTGGCTCAGCTCGTCGTGAAAGTGGCGATGGATGTCCAGGCTCATCCAAATCTCCCCGTAATGTAGGCTTCCGTGCGCTCGTGCGCAGGGCTGGTGAAGATTCGCTCCGTCTCACCGAACTCGAGGAGCTCACCCCGGTCGAAGAAGCCGGTGAAATCGGACACCCGCGCCGCCTGCTGCATGTTATGGGTGACGATCACGATGGTGTAGTCCTTCTTGAGCTCGAAGATGAGCTCCTCCACCCGCTGCGTGGCGATCGGGTCGAGGGCGGAGCAGGGCTCGTCCATCAGCAGCACTTCGGGCTGATTCCCCAACGCACGAGCAATGCAGAGCCGCTGTTGCTGGCCACCGGAGAGCCCGGTGCCGGGCTCTTCCAGCCGATCGCGCACCTCATCCCACAAAGCTGCCTGCCGCAGGCAGCGCTCCACGAGGTCAGGCATGTCACGCCCGGTCACCAACCGGTTGAGTGTCGGCCCATAGGCAACGTTGTCGAAAATCGTCTTGGGGAAGGGATTAGGCTGCTGGAAGACCATGCCCACCCGCTGGCGCAGCGCTACCAGGTCGGTGCTGGGCGAGAAGACCGAGGTTCCCTCGACCAGGATGTCACCGTGGTGGCGCACTCCGGCGATGAGATCGTTCAGCCGGTTGATCGAGCGAAGAAAGGTCGACTTGCCGCAACCCGACGGGCCGATGATCGCGGTCACCGACTTCCGCGGAATCGAGAAATTGAGATTGCGGAGGACCTGCCGGGAGCCGTAGAAGAAGTCGAAGCCGCGGACCTCCACCGCCGGAGCGCCGCGCTGTGCCGGGCCGCTTGCAGGCGGCCGCGGTGCCAGCGTGGCTCGCGGGGTGGGGACGAAGCCGGGCTGGATTCGCGCAGTCGACGTCATCCGAACCTCCCGGTGATATACGCCTCGGTCTGTTCGTTGCGGGGCGCGGTGAAGATCTGTCGCGTGGGCCCCGCCTCGACCATGGTTCCGAGATAGAAGAAGGTGGTGGTATCCGACACCCGGGCCGCCTGCTGCATGTTGTGGGTGACGATGATGATCGTGAAATCCCGTTTGAGCTCGAATAACAGCTCCTCGATTCGCTGAGTCCCCTGCGGATCGAGCGAAGCGGTGGGCTCATCCAGGAGAATGACCTGGGGCGAGGGAGCGATGGTCCGCGCCAGGCAAAGACGTTGCTGTTGCCCGCCGGAGAGCGCCATGGCGCTGGCGCGCAGCCGGTCCCTCACTTCGTCCCAGAGCGCCGCCTGCCGCAGCGAGCGTTCGACGATGCCGTCCATCTCGGTCTTCCGCAGCTTGCCGTTCACCCGAAGGCCGGCCGCCACGTTGTCATAGATCGACATGGTCGGGAAGGGTGTGGGCCGCTGAAATACCATGCCCACTTGCCGCCGCAGCTGCATTGCGCTGACCCGTGGGGCGTAGATGTCCTCTCCATCGAGCAACACCCGTCCCGTGATCCAGCCGTGCTCCGACAGCTCGTGCATCCGGTTCAGGGTGCGGAGAAACGTGGACTTGCCGCAGCCGGAGGGGCCGATCAGCGCGTGGACCTGGTTGCTCTCGAAGGCCAGCGACACGCCCTTGACCGCGGTGAACTTGCCGTACATCGCGGTGAGCTTGTCGGTCTCAACCCGGATCCGCCGGGGGCTGGGGGCCGCCGCTGCTGCGGTCTTCACCGCGCCGCCGCCGCGCTCGGGCCGGCTCACGGTGGCGTCAGGCATTGAGGTCGAATCTCCGGCGGATGGCGAGTCGGGCGCCGAGACTGAGGACCAGGACGACCAGAATGAGGACCAGTGCCGCGGCCCAGGCGTAGCGATGCCACTCTTCATAGGGGCCGGTCGCATAGGTGAAAACCGTGAGCGGCAATGCCGCCATCGGCTGGTTCGGGTTGAAGCTCAGGTATTGGCTGCCCAGAGCGGTAAACAAGAGCGGAGCTGTTTCCCCGGCGATCCGGGCGACCGCGAGAAGGCTCCCGGTCACGATGCCCGGGAGGGTGGTACGCACCACGATTTTCAGGCTGGTGCGCCAGCGCGGGTATCCCAGCGCCAGCGCGGCCTCTCGCAGCGAGTTGGGTACCAGCTTGATCATTTCTTCCGTGGTTCTGAGCACCATGGGAATCATCAGCATCGCCAGGGCGGCACTCCCCGCGAGGGCGGAGAAATGCTTCTGCGTGGCGACAATCCAGGCCCAGGCGAAGACGCCCACCACGATCGACGGCGTGCCGTTCATCACATCCGCCACGAATCGGGTGACCCAGGTGAGTCGGCTGGTCGGATACTCGGCGCAGTAGATCCCGGCCGCGATTCCGATGGGCAGCCCGATTAGGCTGGCCATGCCGACGATGATCAGGGTGCCTACGATGGCATGCGCCACACCTCCGCCGGTCTCACCCGCCGGCGCAGGGGTCTTGGTGAAGAAGTCGAGTGAGAGACTGCTGGCACCTTTTACGATCAGATTGAGCAGGATGAAGAACAGCGGCAGCAGCGCCACGATCACGGCCCCGATCATCAGGCCGACCATGAGATTGCTCATGATCCGTCGCAGCATCCGCCGGTTCACAGTGCCTTGCTCCCGACGCCCGACCCGCGGGCTACCCGCCAGATCAACAGCCGCGCGCCGGCATTGACGACCACCGTGACCAGGAACAGCAGGAAGGCGACGTAGGCGAGGGCGGAGAGGTGCATGTCACCCACGGCTTCGGAGAATTCGTTGGCGATTGCCGCCGCCATGGTGTAGCTGGGTGCGAAGAGTGACGCCCCGATCTCGTGGCGGTTGCCGATCAGCATGGTCACCGCCATCGTCTCGCCCAGGGCCCGTCCCAGTCCCAGGATGATGGCGCCGATGATTCCCGAGCGAGCGTACGGCACCACCGCGGTGATCACGGCTTCCCAGCGGGTGGCGCCCAAGGCCAGTGCGGCCTCGCGCTGGGTGTTTGGCACCGCCAGCAACACCTCGCGGGAAACCGACATTACGTAGGGCATCACCATGATCGAGAGAATGATCCCGGCCGCGAGCATCGAGGGTCCGTAGATCGGTCCCTGGAACAAGGGCAGGAATCCGAGCGTGCTGCGTAGGAAGGGGAAGACGGTTTTGCGAAGCGCCGGCGTCAGCACGAAGATGCCCCACAGACCATAGACCACGCTGGGAATGGCGGCCAGGAGTCCGATCATGAAAGCCACCGGCTGCCGAATCGCCTTGGGCGCAAACTCGGTCAGGTAGATCGCCACGCCGAGTGACAAGGGCACCGCGATGAGCAACGCGATCAGCGAGGAGATCAGCGTGCCGAAGATCAGGGGAAACGCCCCGAAGTGCTCCGCTACCGGGTCCCAGGTGCTGCTGGTGACGAAATCGAAGCCGAACTTGGCGATGGCGAGGCGCGATCCGGAGTAGAGCTGGTAGACCAGGAAGGCCAGCAGCACCGGAATGGCCACTGCGCCGGCCGTCAGAAGGATGCGGAAGACCCAATCGCCGTAGCTGGCGCGTTCCAGGGAGACGGAAGTCGGCGGAGGAGCGGCGGCCAGCTCTCGGTTGGTCACGGCAGTCATGCCGTGAGTCTACCCCCCGCTCCCGGGCACACCGTCACGAGCGCGTAACGAAGTCGTCACGGCTAAATCCGCTTTTCGACCAGCTCGATCAGCGGCACTGGCAGGGGCGCGTAATGCAGGTCTGCGGCCATGCGCTGCGCCTCGGGCTGCAACATCCAGCGGAGGAAGTCGCGCAGCTTGCGGCCCTTGGCGGTATCAGGACTCTCCCGATGGACCAGCAGCCAGGTGAAGGAAGAGATCGGGTAGGCATCGGGCCCCGGCGCGTTGGTGATCGAGACCCGAAAATCGGTATCGGGAGCGAGCTTGGAGGAAGCGGCGGCTGCGCTCAGGCTCTTGAGCGTGGGATCGATGAATTTGCCGTCGGCGTTCTTGATCTGCGCCGCGGGCAGCCCGTTCGAGAGGGCATAGATCAGCTCGACGTAGCCGATGGCCCCCTCGGACTGCTTGACCTGCTGGGTGACGCCCTCGTTGCCTTTCCCGCCCAGGCCGGTAGGCCACTCAACCGAGGTGGCGTTGCCGACCTTGCTCTTCCAGTCCGGCGAGATCTTCGAGAGATAGTCGGTGAAGATGAAGCTGGTGCCCGATCCATCAGAGCGGTGCACCACAATGATGTCGAGCTCGGGGAGCTTGACGCCGGGATTCAGCGTCGCGATTCGAGGATCGTTCCAGCGGGTGATCCGGCCGAGGAATACATCCGCGATGATGGGACCGTCGAACTTGAGCGCAGTCTTGCCCAGCGTGGGCAGGTTGTAGGTGACTACCACTGCGCCCAGCACGGTCGGAAGGTGCATTACGTTCCCCTTGACCGCTGCGATTTGCTGATCGTTCATCGGGCCGTCGGTGGCCCCGAAGTCCACCGTGCCCTCGGTGAACTGTCGGATGCCGCCGCCGGAGCCGATCGACTGGTAATTGATCCGCACCCCGGTGGCTTTGGCGTAGGCATCGAACCATTTGGTGTAGATCGGATTGGGGAAGGTGGCTCCCGCTCCGGTAAGATCCGCACCCCCGGCGCCCCCTCCCCGGCCCGTGGACGACCCAGATTGGGGTTGCCCGCCCTTCTCTCCCGGACTGCATGCCAAAGCCAGTCCGAGAGCCAGGGCCAGGTGAGTGACGGTGAAGCCGGCGCGCAGGGGCAGAGTCACAGAGCCCTCCGAGAGTCGGACTGCCCCACGCTAGTTGGTCGCGATGCTCTTGCCACCGGCCTTGAGCGTGGGCAGGCGAGCCTGAATCAGCGAGACCACCTCAGTCGGAAGCGACGCGTACTTCAGCTCCGTCGCCATCTTCTGGGCATCGGGGCCGATCATCCAGGTGAGGAAGTCCTTGATCAGTTTGGCCTTTCCGGCATCCTTGTTGTCCTTGGGCACCAGCAACCAGGTGAAAGATGCAATCGGGTACGCGTTTTCGCCCGGCGCGTTGGTGATGGAGACCCTGAAATCGGTATCGGGCTTCAGCTTGGCGGCAGCCGCGGCGGCCGTCACGCTCTCCAGTGAGGGCTCCACGAACTTGCCCGCCGCGTTCTTGACCAGGGCGTAGGGGAGATTGTTGGACAAGGCGTAGATCAGCTCCACGTAGCCGAGTCCGCCTTCTACCTGCTTCACCTGCTGGGTGACGCCCTCATTGCCTTTGCCGCCCAGCCCGATCGGCCAGTTGACCGATGTGGCGTACCCCACCTTGTCCTTCCACTCACGGGAGAACTTGTTCAGGTAGTCGGTGAACACGTACGTCGTTCCCGAGCCGTCGGACCGGTGCACCACCACGAGGTCGATGTCCGGCAGCTTCACGCCGGGGTTGAGGGCCGCAATCTTCGGGTCGTTCCACTTGGTCACTCGACCCATGAAAATGTCGACCAACAGGTTGCCATCGAAGTTGAGTTTGGTGTTGGCGATCGAGGGAAGATTGTACGTCACCGCGACCGCGCCGAGCACGGTCGGAACGTGGAGGACGTTTCCGTTGACGGCCTGGATCTGCTGATCGTTCATCGGGCCGTCGGTGGCACCGAAGTCCACTGTCCCCTCGGTGAACTGACGAATGCCGCCACCCGAGCCGATCGACTGATAGTTGATCTGCACTCCGGTCTTTTTGTTGTAGGCATCAAACCACTTGGTGTAGATCGGGTTGGGGAACGTCGCGCCGGCGCCGGTCAGGGTCTGTGCCACGGCCGGGCCGCCGCTCAGCGCCAGGCCGGTGCCGACTGCGGCCGTGATTCGTCGCCATGATCTCCGCATCATCTCTCCTGCCTCCTCGAGGTCGCGCGTTTAGAAGTTCACCGTGAGCGCGCTGCGGATACCGCTGATGCTCGGAGCACCAGAGGCCTGGAAGCTCTCTCGCTCATAGGCCACCCTCAGTTGCGCCTTGCTGGACATGTAAATCCCGAGGACCGCCGTGAGCGTGGTGACTCGATCATCGGGCGCATCGGTGTTGGGATCGGCCAGGTCGATGCGGAAGGCCGGCTCGACAGCGTAGAGCCACGAAGTGGGGCTCTTCATCCGAATGTTGTACGCGGCGAGTGCCTGGATACCGCGCATCGTCGGCTTGGCGGCGGTGCTGTTGTTGCCCTGGAGATACTCGCCCAGGACCCAGAGACCCTCCTCGCCGACCTTGCCCCACTGGGCATCGAAATCGAAGGCGTAGTTGGTGAACGTGGAGTCGGGAACTCCGTTCACCGTGACGATGCCGTCGTGGGCGAACCAGGCCGCGCCCACGTCCAGCTTGGAGTAGACCCCGGCCGTTGCTCGGGCCCCGAAGCTCTTCTTGTTGTTGATGTCGTTCAGGCTCTCACCCTGCCCGTTGTAAGCGCCCACCTTGACCGTGACCAGCCGAATGTCGTCGAGCTTGTACTCGTAGCGGAGGCTCGCCCCCACATCGTGCGAGAGGAAACCGGCTGCGGAGAACAGGTCGTTCGACGCCCGGGCCAGGAGGCCCTGTCCGGCGCCGCGTTCGATCGAAGGGAGATTGGTCGAGGAGGTCAGCTCGTAGCGGCTGTAGGGCCGCTTTTCCTGGCCGGCACGAAGATACAGTGCGCCCTTCGCCGACGGCGGAGTGACGAGCACGTCGATCCAGGCGTCCCGAAGCCGAAGCCCGCTGCGGCCTGTTGTGGAGCAGGTGATACTGGGGGTGCCGCCTCCAGCTGGTACCGGGCTCGAGGTGCACGTGGTCGTGGCGGTCAGCGGCCGGCCGCCCTCGAAGGAGGGCTGGATAAAGACGACTACGTTCTCGGAGATGTTGCCCCTAGCCTCGATCCGGGCCCGGCGAGTGAAGAAGTTGCTCTCGGTCCCAACCCCTGGGGCATAGTCCTTGTTGTCGAAGTAGTAGAACTGCTCTTGCAGACGCCCAGTCAGTTTGACGTTGGGATAGACGGTCTGCGCCTGTAGTTCCCCGCCGACAGCCGCGAGCAGAAGCACACTGCCACCCAGAGCTGCACCAGCCGGCGATCGCATACGGCCCCTTTCGTGTGGGAGAAACCCACCGGCACCCGATTGGGCGAGAAGAAGCCGGCCGCGAGTAACAGATGGTCGGCTGCTTTGTAACGAGCGAGTAAAGGAGCCTGCGCCGCTTCCTCACCACCAGCCTAGCCTCGTCCGATCACGCCCCCTTCGCCTCGCACTAACGACTGGATCTCGCCGTGCGGCCCAAGCTCAACGTGACAGGCTCGTTGCGTTGTCGTGCCAGGAGCGAAACCGGGAAGGGTCAGTTTCTCTGCCATTCGGTCGGGAAACTGACGATTCCTCATGCAGCCCACCCTCTTTCCGGCTCGAGCTCCGATGCCCACTCGCCCAGTGATTTCTGCGCTGCGTTCTGTGAGCGCGGTCATGTACCTGAAGCTTCACGCCCTTGCGCGACGAACCCACCGCCGGGATGCCACGCTCCTGTCACGCTCTGAAAGAGGCTCTGCTTCGAATCGAGACTCGTCCGTTGTCCAAACGTGACTGGCCGCAGGCAGTTTGACGGCCTAAGCAGCGTTCCGGAGCCTTGATGCGCGTGCTCTACTGCACCGATACATATCCGCCTCAGCTAAACGGAGTTTCCATCGTTACGGCCCTTTCGGTTGCCGGTCTCACCCGACTGGGATGGCAATGCGCTGTCGT
>UEXR01000236.1_pt1 | contig 16485 bp, 19 predicted proteins | sample 4301101 | NCBI WGS metagenome assembly UEXR01 (sample SAMEA4773180, study PRJEB27434) | metagenome | biome: 2259; feature: agricultural soil; material: soil | place: USA | collected 2014-09 | depth 0.25 m
CACCAGTGGACGTCGCTGATCCGGCTCGCGTACTCGTTGGCGCCGAAGGGGAACCGGAATCTGCCGCAGCGGCGCAACTTCGAAGTAACGGTTCTGTGCACCTAAGACTTCCAAACAAACAGACCGGCAAGTGTCCCGCTCCCGGGATACTTACCGGCCATCTCGAAAAATCTCAGTTTGTCGTTGCTGCCAGCTCGACCGACCGGCCGAACAGCAACGCCGCGTTACCGAGCCACAGGCTCGGCTGAGGGTTCAAACCGTAACACGTGGAGGCCGTCGACCAACGCGAACTCTCGAGCATGACCACTCCCCGGCTGACAGGAGGATCCAAGTGCGTGTGGCCGCTCCGGGCGGCAAGGGCCCGATTGGATAACCGATGGGCCCGGCTCGGTGTGGTCGGGTGACGTCCCCGACCTGCCTTCGGTTCGATCGTGTCGCCGCCTGACCGGCTTGGACGGCGTGCCACGGGGCTGGTGCCGTCCATTGCAGCGACGGCGGTGATCCCGATGATCCGGGATCGCGGTAACGTAGTTGAGCGGCCTGGGGCCGCGGAGAGGGCGCTCGTGAGCGCCGCTTGGGTCAGATGCTCTAAGTTCTTGACGGGTTACAATCTGGCTTCAACTGCTCCGGCGTCAAGTCCCTGAATCCGGATGCTTCTGGTCGAAGCGTCTGGACAGATTCATCAACTTCAACGAGTGCAAGAAGTTGCGCTATTGACCCAACCCCGTCCCGCAACCTCGGCTCGGCTACCGGAAAAGCGCGGCAGCCTTGAGCAACGTGTTCCAGATCCCCCACCCCAGCGGAATTCCCACGAGCAGCCAGGCAATGGCCACCAGACCCCACTGTCCTGGGTGCGGCTCTGATGGTTCGCCGTTTTCCGGCATTGCCACCTCCCGGCCTGTGTCTAGCTGAAACAATATTCAGGCTCACCAGAATTTATGCAAACCGCGCTCATCCGGTCCGGCGAAACCCGGCAACGCCCGCGGCTTCGCGCGCCACGTCCTGCTCCGACATGTAGTAGCGCTCGGCTACCGGCCGGACGGCGAGATTGCAGAAGAATCCAATTACCAGAAGACCGGTCAGCACGTACATGGTGACGTTGTAGGCTTGCGCCGCCGGTACCCCGTGACCGAGCTGGAACTCCCGGATGTAGTTCACCAGGACCGGCCCCAGAATCCCTGCGGCCGACCACGCTGTGAGCAGGCGGCCATGAATCGCGCCCACGAACTGAGTGCCGAACATATCCGCCAGATAGGCCGGAATGGTCGCGAAACCTCCACCGTACATGGTGAGGATGAGGCAGAAGATTGCCACGAACAGCCCTACGTGTCCAAGGCGTCCGGCCTGGGGTGCCGAGGCATACAGCACCGCCCCCACGGCGAAGAAGATGAAGTAAGTGCGCTTGCGACCGATGTAGTCGGACAGCGAGGCCCAGCCGATGCGTCCGGCGATGTTGAAGAGACTGAGCAGGGCGGCGAAGGCCGCGCCGAGCGTGGCGGTGAGGGCCTTCTGCGAATCGGTAAGAGCCTTGAGCGGCACCCCAGACAAGTCGATCAGGCGGCCGCCAAAGACCTCCTGGATCATGGGTGAAGCGATGCCGATCACCCCGATACCCGCGCTCACATTCATCCACAGCACGCCCCAGAGCAGCCAGAACTGAGGCGTCTTCCAGGCCACATCGACGTGAACGTGGCGTGCGGTAATCATCGGCCGCCGAAGGGCGGCGTGCTCGGTGGTGAGCGCCCGGTGGCGGGGAGCCCTTGGCTCGACGGTCCAGCCGGGAGGCGGGACCCGATAGCCGAAAGCTCCGGCCAGCATCGCGAAGAAATAGATGATCCCCATCGTAATGAAGGTTTCTTCCACCCCGACCGAGGTCGGAGTGGCGTAGTGCTTCATCAGGATGTCGGCCAGCGGCGCTCCGATCATCGCGCCGCCGCCAAAACCCATAATGGCCATCCCGGTCGCCATTCCTCTTCGGTCTGGGAACCACTTGATCAGGGTCGAAACGGGAGAGATGTATCCCAGTCCCAGTCCGCAGCCGCCGATCACGCCCGAGCCCAGCCACAGCAGCCAGATCTGGTGAAGGTGGACGCCCAGGGCGGAGATCAGGAAACCGCCGCCCCAGCAGAACGCCGCGACCACACCGGCCTTCCGAGGTCCGGCGTGCTCCAACCACCGGCCGAAGATTGCGGCTGAGGACCCGAGAAAGACGAAGAACAAGGTGTACATCCACCCCAAGGTACTGATCTTCCAATCGCAGTTGCTGGCGAAGATCTGCGAGATGAAGCTCATTGAGCTGGGGCAAGGGACAGGTTCGCTGATGCCGATGGCGCGACTGAGCGGGAGCCAGAAGACGCTGAACCCGTAGGCCATCCCGATGGAGAGGTGAATGGCGAGGGCGGCGGGAGGGACCAGCCAGCGATTATACCCGGGCCTGGCAATGATGCGTTCTCTGGAGAGTAATCCCGCCATTACACCCCTCCTCGGTGAGTTAGGGGTCAGAATGTGGCCAGAAGATCAAGCTACCGCTCAGCCGGGCCGTTCCGCCAGGAGTGCCTCGATCTCTCGCTCCCACTGCTGAATCAGGCTCTTGTGCTGCGCCCCAGTCGCCGGCCCATAGAAGCCGGCGTGCACCCGTCGGACCTTGCCATCTCGACCCAGCAACACCGTGGTGGGGAAGGCGGTGAACCCGTGCAGCTGCGGCAACGTGGCCGCGGCGGACTCCACGTCGCTCGTGCCGGCCAGCAGCAGCGGGAAGGGAATGCCGAACTTGTCGCGAAACCGCCGGACCAGCCGGCCGTCGATCGCAGTGTCACCCGTGACCTCATACGCCAGGCCGACCATTTCGAGACCACGGTCGTGATAGCGGCGATACAGTCGGATGAGCTCCGGGGCGGCGTCATGACAGGTTGGGCACCAGCTGCCGAAAATGTCCACCAGCACCACCTTGCCCAGAAAGCGCTGGTCTCGCTCGTTGACCATCCGCCCGTCGAGTCCGGGGAACTCGAAGTGAAACGGCTCGCTCGTATCCGCGCTGGTGACTTCGGAAGGCGACTTCAGGTGAGGCCGTCCGGTGCTCCGAACCGCAAGCCAGGGGATCTCGGTACGAAGGCCGGCGTGAAACACCCCACGCAGGGTGTCGCCGTGCAGCGCGCCATCGAGCAGATACACGAAGGAGCCGTCGAAGTGCGCGATGGCGAAGCTGTCTCCTGCGGCCCGTCCGGCGAAGTGACCATAGTCGCCGGTATTCGAGATAATGGTCCCTTCCAGGCCGGCTTTGCCGTTGCGCAGCTCGAAGACCCGCGGGCTGGTTCCCCAATCCTGCAAGAAAGTCGCATCCCAGCGGCCCAGCAGCGCGGCCGGAGCGCGACTGATGGGCCAGCGGCCCCGCGTCGCGCGAAAGGGGATCACCCGTGGCCCCCGAATGCCCACATTGCGATACTCCCCCGTGAGTGAATCCCCCCGTACCGCCGCCACGATGACCGCGTCATAATCGGCCATCTCCAAGGCTGCGCTGTCACCTTCGAAGCGCACCGCGGACAGTGGCTCGCAGCGGGATCCGTTGCATAACTCTCCTCGCCAACCTGCGCCGCTGCGTCGAAGCGAGACCCCGAACTGCAGCTCACCGCCGGCCAGATCGAGCGCCGCTCGCCACTGGCCGACAGGCTCGGGCGAGGCCGCCGAGAGCGCCAGTACAGAGACGAGCGCTGTCCACTTCACCTGGCACCCTCGACTGCGGGAGCGCTGGTCCCCGCCCCGTGGTAGAGCTCCCCGGCCCGGATCGGCGTCGCAATCGCGTTGCCTTTCCAGGGTGCCGGACAGGGATAGGCGGCGTTATATGCGCAGAAGGGGTTCCGCGCCCGATTGAAATCCAGCCGGTACCGTCCTGCGCCGATCGGCAGAAGAGAGACGAATCGGCCTGCAGGGTAGGTCTCCTGACCGTTGGTGCCGTCACCAAAGAAGATTTCCAGATCGGATTCCTCTCCGGCGCCCAGGGGAATCCGGCGCACCAGCAACCGCGCCTTCCCCCCGCCGACGGGTAGGTCGATAGTCCCGGCCTCCGTGGCGTCGACCTCGGTACCCTCCAAGGTAAGGATCCGCACCTGGCCGGCATGGTCAGGTGGCCTCAATCCACCTTCGTAGACCAGTGCAGGCTCATAGGGGAAGTACTCCGGTGCCTTACCGGCTTGCTGCGGACCGAACACTGTAAGGACCGCACGGTCCGCTGGACCATCCACCAGCAACGCATGATCGCCGATCCGGATAGGCCTGCCCCGGGGCATTGCACGGGCGCCAGTGGAAGACTCGAGAGTTATCTGGCCATGACGCTGGAGAACCCGATGCCGGGCTACTCCAGGGAGTGGAATGTCGGCGTCGGCAGGACCCAGCGTGAGTCCACCGCCGATAGGCTGGCGGACCAGCGCGGCGAAGGGCGAGACCGGTGCAGAACGGAGCCAGCCGGCGAAGGCATCGCGCTCGCGGGTGAGGTCGGGTGGCGTTTGAGACGCGAGCGGAGTGACCAGAGCTGCATATGCGGCGAGCGCCATCGCAGATCGGAGCCAGCGAATCACGATTTCTTTTGGAGTGACCCTACCAGGAGGATGGGCGAGGTCGGCTGAGGCGAACCGCCTTCGGGCTCTACCGTGACTGCCGCGGCGCTCAATTCTCCTTGGGTGGGGACCGTTACGCCTTCGACCTTGGCGTGGCCGGAAGGTTCAGGTTTGAAGGTCACGGACGGGACCGGCTTGCCGTCCTCGATGAACCAGAGTTGATAGGCCTGTCCGCTGGGCACCGGCCTGAGCCCGAATCCGTGGACGATCGCCACATTCTTCTGCCGGTTCCAGAAGAGTTGGATACCGGGTTGGGGATCGCCGCTTGCGGTCAGCTGGTAAAGCTCGACGCCAGGCTCCATGAGCGCGTTGAGCGTGGCTTCGCGCTGCTGGAGCTGCTGCAGCCGCTTAGCCAGGATCTGGTCTCGATTGGCCACATCGCCTCTGAGATCGGCCAGGTCCTGCCGTTGGGAAAGGACCTCGGCGCCCAGCCCGACCGCCAACACCAGGCAGGCCGCGAGCGCGCTCCACATGACCAGCGGGATGGGCCGCCGGCCCGACCGTCCACCCGACGGCAGGGCACGGGTCTTCTCGCTGTCCACCCGGGCGAGCACTCGATCGCGGAGATCGGGGCCCGGGACGGTCTCCACCTCTCCCACAGCCAGCAGAGCGGCAACCTCGCGGAACTCCGCCACTTCGCGCTGGGCTTCCGCCGACCCGGCGAGGAACGCTTCGAATCGCCGAGCCTCGTCGGGCTCGAGCGCTCCCAGCGCGTACGCGGCCGCGAGATCCTTAGGGGAGTCCTGGTCGGGATGGCTCATGTGCCACGCTCGAAGTAGAAGGGCCGCAGACACTCCCTCAGCTTCTGCATCCCTAATCGGACCCGCGTCTTGATGGTGCCAAGCGGCTCCTGCAGCCGTTCGGCGATTTCCGACTGGGATAGCCCTTCAAAGTATGCCAGCTCGATCGCCTTTCGCTGTGGCGGGGACAGGATCTCCAGCGCGAGCTGGACCTGGTGCCGGCGCTCAGTCTGTTCCAGCGAGCGGTCCGGATCCCCCCGCCAGTCGCCCATGGCCGGCGAGCCCTCCGGACGATCTGCCGCGGCGGAGGCAGTGATTCGCTCCCGACGCACGCGTGCCCGCACCAGATCCAGCGCCCGGCTCCGAGCTATCGTGGTGAGCCAACCGGCAACCGAGCCCCGTTCGGCCTCGAATCGTGGCGCCTCCCGCCACGCCTGGGCAAAAGCCTCGATAACGACTTCTTCCGCATCCGGTCGCTGCCCCACGATCCGGTAGGCGACGGCGTAGAGCACCTCGCCGTAGCGATCGTACAGCGCGGAGATCGCCTTCTCGTCACCAGCTGCGGCTCGGGCGACGAGGTCGCGATCGGCAGACGGCGCAGGTATCGGCGTCTGGCTCGGCATGGACCTCAGTCTACACACCAGTCTCGGCACTTCACAAGCAGCCGGCGCGGTCATGGAAGCGACTTGGCGCCGTCACCACGGGTAAACAGGAAAGTCCTTGTGTGTCCCTCATACGCCGCACGCACGATGTTGACCTGATCCTCGAATCGGTCGCAGAGCAGCGCGCTCAACACCTGCGCCCCCTGGAGTCCCTCCGGCGCCGGGGCGCTCAACCGAAGCACCATGACATCTCCCGACTGTTCGGCACCGTCCCAGCGGAGCGGCAGCGTTCGCCCGGCGCGATCGGTGAGATGAAACGTGCCCCGTACGTACCGTGCCATCGCGGAATCGATCGGGGTTGCGTTCGGCACGCGTGCTATCGTCGCTCCGAAGTCGTCTCGGAAGACCCTGATTTGGATCGCCGCAAGGCGACTGCCGGGCTGGTACGTGATCTCGACCACCGCCGTGTGCATGGGATGCACCCGCCCGACCTTAGGAGCGTTGTCGGCGATTGCCCCCGCGGGCAACAGCAGTAGCAGGAGCGGAAGCTGGACTGGCATCTACCAGGGCCGCCGGGCCGCGGCCATTTGAGTCGCTACCGCCACCACGATGAGAGACACTGCCAGCACTCGGAGGCGATACGGCGTCGGGGTGCCCTGCGGTGACCGTGCGACTGTGATCAGGCGATCGAGTCCGGCGAGGGCCACGCCGGACAGCGCCAGCACCACCAGTTGACCGAGCTCGATCCCCAGGTTGAAGCCGAAGAGGGGCAGCGCGATCGAGCCCACAAAGAGACTCTGGAGATAGTTGGCGAACCCGGCGCCGTGCACCAGGCCGAATACGCCGGCGAAGATCGGTCGGTAACGCCCTCGGAGGGGAGCCCGGGCCCGGTTCCGAACCACGATGTTTTCGAGCCCGGTCGCCACGATGGTGAGCGGAATCAGAAACTCGATCAACCGAGTCGGGAGTCGCAGTTCGCCGGTCACCGCCAAGGCGAGGGTGATGGAATGTCCGATCGTGAAGGCGGTGATGACCCAGAGGCTGTCTCGCCAGTCGGTGCCGCGATAGATGGCCGCCAGCGCGAGGAGAAACAGGATGTGGTCCAGCGCCTCGGGATTCACAATGTGATGAAATCCCAGATCCAAGAAGGTCCAGAGCTCTGACACGGTCGTCTCCTCAGCGGGCTGCGAGGGAATCCAGCAGCGCCCGGGCTTGGCGCGGCTGAGTCGGATGCCAGATCGGGTTGATGCGGAGAGCCAAGGTGAGGTCTCGCCGTGCCGCCGGCTCGTTGCCCAGGGCGTGCTCGATCATCCCGGCGTGATAGTACAGCATCGCATCCTTGGTCCCCAGCGCGAGCGCCCGCATCATCGGGACTCGCGCTTCGCTGTCCCGGCCCGACCGATGGAGAGCCCATGCCAGGAGATCGTACCCGTAGATGTCGCGGCGGGTTTCGATCTCTTCGCTGACCTTGGCCAGCACGGCTGGGACCTCGCGACCATGATCCAGCAGGAAGAGGCTCCAGGCCCGGTGGAAAGGTCCCGGCTGGTGAAGCACCGTGACTTCCATGGCATGGTAGTACTCCTGTGACTTGCTGCTGTCTCCCAGGGCGGTGTAGGCCTCACCCAGCAGGCCGAGCGTTGCGGGATCGAGCGCCTCCGCAATGGCCTCTTCACCGTAGCGAATCGCGCCCTCCCAGTGCTGTTGTACTGCCTCCAGCCGGGCCATCGTACCAAGAAGCCGATAGTCGTTGGGAGAGATCCTGAGTCCCGCTCGGAGCTCCCGTTCCGCCTCGCCGGCGTGGCCGTTGCGCAGCGCCAGATCGCCCAGGCGAAGATGAAACCAGGCCAGCTGCTCCCGGGGAACGCCGTGCTGCTGGAGAGCTTCGTCCCGCGCCTCTCGCAGTAACCGCCGGGCTGCTTCGGGATGCCCTTGCAGCTCCTCCCAGCGCGCGAGCCGCGGTGCAACGCCCAGATCCCTCCGATAGCTGGCCAGAGAGCCCAGGACCCGTCGGGCTTCGTCGTAGCGGCCCAGCTCCAGCTGGGTCTCGCCCAGCAATCCTCGCGCGCTGATCGAGGACGAGTCGTACTCCACCAGCCACTGCGCCGCCTGCAACGCTTCAACAAAGCGGTGCTGGGACAGAAGGCTCGAGGCCAAGATCCCGAATGCAGCGCCATTGCGCTTGGTTCGGAGCCGGAGTGAGTGACGGGCGATCTCCTCGGCTCGCATCAGGTCCTCGTTGTCGGCGGTCTCCCTGGCCCGCTGCAGGTAGAGTCCCGCGAGTTGGGTGAAGTCCCGCGCGCTCAGGCTGTCTCGCTCCACCCGCTTCTTAAAGAACTCGATGTCGAGATTCCGGATTTGAGCCTCGCTGAGCCTGGGGCGACTGGCGAGGCGAGCTGGATCCGGACGGCCCGCGGATGCAGCGGCCGCCCAGAGAACCAGTCCCAGGTAGGCGCTCACGGCGCACCATGCCAGCTTACGCATGCTTACTCCCTTGGATCGAACACGTACGATCTCCGGCGACTGTGATCCTGCCGCCGGAGACTCTCGCCAGCGTCAGTTCGGCGGTGCGAGATAGGGGAACGTGGTGGTCACGTTGGGCGAGTCGAAGCTCACATTGTCGGTGGTGAGCTCGGGAGTGGCGTGTTCCGGGTCGCCCAGAGCGCTCCCGAATACGGCGGTGAGTGCCAGGTCAACGACATCGTCTTGCAATCTCCGGCCGCCGTACCCGCCGCCCAGCTGGGGCAGCCAGGTAAGCCATCCCACCGCCGATGAGGATGGGTCCTTGCTGGTATCCACGATCAGCATGTCCGGGATCAGGGCCGGCGCGACCGCGTTGATGTATGCCGGGTCCCGTCCCGCTACCGTGGCCATGAAGTCCGCCACCTCGGGCGCTACCAGACTGGCGTCCTCGTCCGGACCGATGCTGCCGTGAGTCGGGTGGCTCCGCTTGGCCAGGAGAACCTCGCTCACCAGCGGATTCCCGAGGCGTTGGAACTGATTGAACATTCGGGGTGTAGTCGGCCCAGTGTTGTTGTTGTCGCTGCATGCGGCGGCCGTCAGGCTCACCGCAACGACCCCGGTCGCGATCGCCAGGCGGCGCGCCCCGCGGGCAAAGCTGCTGAGCTGCATGGTCTGTTCCTCTCGTTCGTGTCGCGGGTGATCACTGACTGATGGTGCCCCAGATGCCCAGCCTGCCCGGCGAGCCGTTCTCCAGCATCGAGCTCGGAAGCTCGATGACGATGGAGTTGACGTTGAAGCCGGCGACGTAGTTCACGCCGGGATTGCGGAAGTAGAAGATCGAGCCCGGCGGATTGGCCTGGAGGGCGCAGGGCTGAGACAACGGGCCACCCACCGGCTTGCGGTCCGGCAGGATACAAAACGCGGCCTCGAGATCGATGAAGAACGGATCGTCACGGGGGCCGGCGAAGACCTGGATGCCGGTTGGGCTGCCCAAGACGGTATTGAGGGCTCCGGTGACAGCCGGCGTAACATCCGCGATCTCGTTATTCATCGCGCCCTGAACTGGAGGCGCCATGGGGCCCCGCACCTCGACCTGCTGGGCGGCGCCCTCTCCGGTGAAACTCACCTGGATGACCTTGTCCTCTTTGGCGTCGCCGTTGTTATCGACCTTGAACTGATAGAGCAGGTTGTGATCGAACGAGGCTTGGTCCGGATCCTGCGCACCGGCTGGCGTGAGGAAGGCCCTGGTGTCCATGGCCAGGACGATCCGACCGGCCGCAGACCCAGGAAAGGCATAGACATCGGTGAGGTCGGACTTGGGGTTCAGCTCCACGAAGGGAGTGTCCTGATGATCGGACCCGAGGGCGAGTCCGGCGACAGTGGCGGCGCCCACGAGGACAACCAGCCCCGCGGCGAGCGCCCGCCGGCGTGAAGTCGGTCTGGCGTTCATGGCCATACATCTCCTTGCGAGTGAGGTGGTAACAGTCGGGCGCGCACTGCCCTTGTGACCTCGGCTACGCTCGCCGGGAGCAATCGGATGTATGGGGCCCGGGAATGGATCCAATTGGCGGGAGGACGCCGTAGAGCCAGCAGCAAGAAGTAAGAAGTAAGAAGGAGAGGTGACAGGTGAGAGGTGACAGGTGACAGGTAATGCAGGACGTAGGAGGAGAGACCAGAGACCCACGACCAAAGACGCTGAACCGCTTACTGCGTCCTAAGAATTAGACCCGTCGCCGGCTATCGGTGTTCAGAATGTGCAGTCTCTGTTCTACTGCTCTACTGCCTCTGGATGCCGGTAGTCGGCGACTCGTTATTCAGCGCTACCATTGCCAGAAGCGAGTCGGTAGGAAGGGCCCAATATCCTGCTCGGTAGCTTCGCCGGCGAGCAGCTGGCGAATGATCCGTCCGGTGATACCCGCGAGCAGGATGCCGTTGCGGCCGTGGCCAGCGGCGTACCACAGTCCCTCGAGACGCGGCTCGGCGCCGAGAATCGGCGCCCCGTCGGGGGTGAGTGGACGGAGTCCCGACCAGGTTCGACGCACCTCGGACCTGGTGAGTGAAGGGCAGAGGGCGGTCACGCTGGCGAAGACGCGAGCCAGTCCAGCGGAGGTCACTTCCGGACGAAACCCGACGTACTCCATGGTCGACCCCACGATGGCTTCATCGCCACGAGCCACCAGGTAGCCTCCCTTCCCGTACACGATCGCACGCGCCGCTCCGTTGGGCCACGGCAGCGCCGCCATCTGCCCTCGGACCGGTGCTATCGACAGCGGTCGTGGAAGGCCGTCGATCTCGCCCGACCACGCTCCTGCCGCGATGACTACGTCAGGTGCAGCGTAATGCCCCTGCTTGCCAGCCACGCCAAACACCCGATCCCCGCGCTGCTCCACCTCGGTTACTACGTCGTGAATCAGCCTGGCTCCAAGCCGTTTGGCGTCGGCGACGAGTGCTTCGACCAGCTTGATTGGTTCCAGCGCTCCTTCGTGCGGAGCCCAGAGGGCCCCCGCCGTAGGCCCGAGCCATGGCCAACGAGCCCGAACCTCGCTCGCATCCAGCCAATCGCAGAGGTGTCCCTGCTGGCGCTGGGTCGCCACCCTGGACCGGAGGTCTGCCGCCTCATCGTCCCCCTCGGCGACCCAGGCGATTCCGTCTCGCCAGAGCCCGATGTCGATCCCGGTGGACTCACGAAGCGCGTCGGCCAGGTCGGTATAAAGCTCCCGGGCGGCAAGCCCGAATTCCAGCACGGTCTCGTCCTCGGTGGTCTCGATCTGGGGGGCGAGCATACCTGCTGCCGCGCGCCACGCCTGGCCGATCTCCTCGCCCCGCTCGAGGATGAGCACCTGCCTGCCGGCCAGGGCCAGCTCTCGCGCGCAGGCGGCTCCGACGGGACCTCCACCGACCACAATAACGTCGTAGGAGACGGCCACTTATATTTCCTATGAAACTATTTGAAACGTCTCGGCGTACTACGCCTTGACCCGCTTCTCACGAGGGAAACTAGTATGCTTCGGAACCTGCTCGGCTTCGCGATCTTCGCTGTGATCGCCATCTTCCTGCTGAAGCTACTCTTCAGCTTGTTCGGCCTGGTGATTGGATTGCTGGGCGCGATCCTCTGGTTCGCCTTTGTCGGGTTCCTGATCTATCTGATCCTGAAGATCTTCGCGCCCAACACGGCGGCGAGGGTCCGGGAGATGATCGCTGGGCGACCGGCCTGATCAAGGCTATAGGCTCTAGGTCGTAGGCTAAAGGCAAAGCCACAGATGTTCGACGGTTTTGCCTTTAGCCTTTAGCCTAGAGCCTTTAGCCTCTCCACCACCCCCCAAACCAACAACGGAATCAGGATCTCATGATGCCCGGTGAGCAGGTAACCGCTGCCGCCGAGGCGGGTCGGCCGTTGCACCACGTTGAGACGGGGTCGGTAATGCCGCTGCATGTCGAAGTCGGCGGCGAGGAAATGGGTGGGCCGTCCGTCATTGAGATTGCGCGCGATGGTGAGCGCCTTGAGAAACACCTCGGGCAGAATCACTGCGCTGCCCCAGTTGAGCACTGCGCCGCCCTCGTGCAGGTCAACCAGAGAGCCGGCGAGCCGTCTGAAGTCGCGGTGACCGGTTGCGCCCAGAGAGGCACCGTCGGCCTTGGGATGTTGGTGAATGATCTCGGCCCCGATCGCGGCATGAACGGTCACGGGAACGTTGTGACGAAGCGCGCTTAGGAGCACCGAGGCGGGGGCCCCCGGATTGCTGGAACGAGCGGCGAGTGCTCGAGCCAAGCCCTCCCCCATCCCCTGTTTGCTGGCGGCCGCGGCGGTGATGGCGGCATTCATTTCCGCGCCCGTCTCCTCCGCCATTCCGAAGCTCCCATCCGCCAGACCGCTCTCCACGTCTTCGCTCGTGCCACCGAAGGCGGCCAGCTCGAAGTCATGGATGGCCGCGGCACCGTTCAGGGCGATGTGGGAGACCGCTCCTCGTTCGATCCAGGCATTGACCAGTGGCCCCAGACCGACCTTGATGACGTGGCCGCCGATCAACAGCACCACGGCCTTGCGATCGCGCGCGGCGGCCGCCACACCCGCGATGACGGCGCGGAGGTCCCGCGCCGCCAGCACGTCCGGGAGGCTATCCAGGAAATCGGTAAACGAGGCGTTTGGTCTTGGCGGACTGGCCAGGAGTGCGCTGTCGACCTTATTACCACGACCTGCGACGGGGATCGTGCGGAGACGACTGAGGTCGGCCTCGCGATAGGGCACGTCAGGTGCCCGCTGCCGAAGGGGTCGTCCCGGGTAACACCATCTCCTTGAGCCGCAGGGTAATAGTGCCAAAGTTGAACTTGCTCCGGATCTGCACCGGCAAGCGGCGGGCGTCATCGGTGAGCCAGAGCCGAGTATCAGAGCGCTTGGAAAACATTCCTTTGGTCTCGAGCACCGGGTGGAGAACCAGACAGTCGATCTCCTTCCCGTCCGGCAGCTCCAATTTTTCCTTTTTCAGCACTTCGATACGGACCGGATTCATCTTCTTCTTGAAATACCGGTCGAACGAATAATTCTTGCCCACTTCGAGGGGCGTGATCCGAACGAAATAGAAGAAAGCCGCATCGTCCAGCGGATCGGGCGGTGAGGGCTCAGGCAAGGGACGTCCCGACTCGCGGAAGAATCCCGAGTCGGGATAGATGTCGTACACCTTGCGTCTGGTTTTGTTGTTCTCTACGAAGTTTTGAAGAAAGCGGCGCGAGTTGAAATCCCTGGTCCCCACCCAGGATTCCAGCACGTCATCCATACTGAAGAAGACTGTCTTCCCCTGAAGCCGGAATCGAAATCGGAAGGTCTCTTCTCCCCGAAGCGAATCCAGACCCGCCACTTCCAGGGTTCCCGAGCCCAACGTGAGCATGCCGAGCTTGGCGCTGTAGGTCAGTATTTCGCCCACCGCAAACGGGTAGGCGGGAGGCGGGGGCGGCGCTGAGCCTTGAAAAAGGGCCAGCGCAAGCATGAGCGCGCTCATGACGACATCGCCTCGGCTTCACGTTCGCTCTCCCTCCGGACAGACCCATCGGCAGTGACCGGAGGTATAGGCGTCTGTCTCAGCCGCCGCCGGGCTCGCCACAGTTCGATCGCGGCGGGCCATGGCTGCAATCGGGTGCCACGGGCTCGAAGGTCGTGACGTTCAACCACCGGAATGGCTTCCACTCGTCGAGCGTATCGTCCTGCGCGCCAATACAGTTCCGCGTTGGCGGCAAGCCCGTCAGTCACCAGCAGCGCGCCGCTCTGGCTGCGGAGCGCGTTTCTCAGCGCGACCAGCCGGAAAATGGCGAACCCCGAGACTAGGTCAGTCACCCCGGGCACGGTCACAATTCCCCGGAGAAAGAGGGGGGCGTAACGTCGTAGCAGTCGGTGCGGCCGCGAGTGCTCTCCTGAGACGCGCCCCTCGGCGACCACTACATCAGCGCCGCTCTCGATCCGCCGGACGAGATCCGGGATGGCTTGAGGATTGTGGGCAAAATCGGCATGCATCACGATGGCAGCGTCGCGCTTGGGTCGATCGGTGAGCTCAACTGCCTTGCGGAGCAGCTCCTCCACGGACGCGGCATAGCCTTGCCGGGTCTCATGTCGAAGGAGGGTAAGCGGCAACACCCGGGCGTATGGCTCGAGGACTTCCCCCGTAGCGTCGGTAGACCCGTCGTCCAGCAAGAGGAGTTGATACTCTCGAGGGAATCCGGCGAAGACTTGCCGGATCTTCCACAGCAAGAGACCCACCGTCGACGCCTCGTTGTAGCTCGGTATGCAAACGTAAATCATGATCAGTCAATGAAATGGGCGCAGGAACGATACACGTTTCTGACTTCCGCGGCCATGCGGTCGGCGCTGAAGCGCTGCACCGCCGCACGGGCATTCTCTACAAGAGATCGACGCAGGGCCGAATCGTCCAGAATTTGTGACACTGCGCCCGCAAGTGCCACGTGATTTCCGGGCGGGACCAGTAGCCCTGAGCCATTGGGCAACATCTCCGGGATACCTCCAGCAGCTGTAGAAGCAACCGGGATGCCAAGTGCCATGGCATCCAAAACCGAGGTTCCCATCCCCTCCTGTCGGGAGCTCATGACGAAAAGATCTGCATCGGCGATCAGGCCCAGGGGGTCGTCCAGTCGGCCGAGAAGATGAACCCGGTGATGAAGTCCTAAGTCGTCCCTGAGATGTTCCAGAGGGAGCCGCTGGCTTCCATCGCCCGCGAGCAGCCAGTGAAGCGACGGGTGACGCTGTTCCAATGCCTTGGCAGCCCGGAGGAGGGTACTGTGATCCTTCTCAGGCTCCAACGATCCCACACTGGCTGCGATACGTACGTTGGGTGGAAGGCCAAGCCGAGATCGCACGCCGGAAGGCTTCGCGCTGAGCGCGAGGTCCAATGCGATGCCGGAATGCACCACGCTGATGCGATCAAGCGGGATTCCGTCCTCCGCCAGCACCAACGCGACTGCCTGGGAGATAGCGATCACGCGAGTAGCGCTGCCCCAGTACCCTCTGCGCCGGAGATGAAAAGGAACTCGCCGCGTGGCGATGAAGGGCTGGCCGGACAGCGAAGCGCAGAACCCAGCCAGGATCAGAGCGTGCCCATCGTGAGCGTGGAGCAGAGCGCCCGATCCGCGAAGAGCCGCGAGGATGGTCCCGCAGACCCGTGGGTCGAGGCCGATACGCCAGTGGGCTTCCTGGACGATGATTCCGTCTCCGCGGAGCCGGCGAGCTAGCTCGGTGCCTCGGCCAGTGACCACCACCTGCGCCACTCCCCCGAGTCGCTCCAGCTCGCGGGCGAGAAGCCACACCTGCCGCTGGCCTCCGCGCCACTCGCGACCAGACGCGACGTGAACCACCCTCGTGCTCACCCCTCGGAGATCGATTCGACCGGACGGCTCCCGCTGTCGCGCCGCAATGCGTAGGGTGCGCTGTCCCGCGCGACCTCCGAGAGCAGGCTGCGAAGTTCGGCCAGGCTGAAGGGCTTGTGGAGGTAGGGGCGGTCGAGGGTCTCGAGGAAGGCGAGGGTGTCACCTCGGACCGTGTCGCCGGTGCTGAACACCACCCGCTCGGCCATGGCCGGGTGCAGCCGGGTCAGCGCCTCGTAGAACTCCCTGCCCCCGAGCCGAGGCATGCGCAAATCCGAGATCACCAAGTCGTAGGGTTCACGGCTGGCCAGCGCCAGGGCTTCCTCGCCATCACTGGCCACGAACGCTAGATGACCCCACGCTTCGAGCGTCGCGCGCATGTAGTGCAGGATGTGGGGCTCGTCGTCTACTACGAGCACGCGTAGCCGCTTGGTGGGGGCCCGCGCGTTCGAGTCGGGCTTGGCTCGGGCGGGCGGGTCGCCAGTGGCAGTTGGACCGTGAAGGTCGAGCCCTTCTCCTCCTCGGTAGACAGCATGATACGGCCGCCGTGTTCGCGGACGATACCCTGGCTGATGGAGAGCCCGAGTCCGGTTCCTTCACCTTCCGGCTTGGTGGTGAAGAACGGCTCGAAGACCTGGGCCGCGAGCGCTTCCGACATTCCCGGACCGTCATCGATGACATCGACGGCCACTCCGTCGAGCCAACGCCGCGCGCGGACTACGATGGTGCCGGGCCGTCCGGTGGAGGCGATGGCTTGCGCGGCGTTGTTGATCAAGTTGACGAACACCTGCTGGATCTGGTTCGGGTCGATGTCCGGCATCGGCAGATCCGGTTCGACCTCGATTCGGGCATCGACCCGATGCGCCATCAGCTGGTTGCGGAGCAACACGAAGGTCGCATCGAGGAGCGGCTTCAGCGCCGTGGGCCGGCGTTGATGATCCTGCTTGCGGGCGAAGCTCAGGAGGTTCTTGACGATGTTAGAGGCTCGCTCGGCTTCTTCCTGGATCACCGTCAGGGGTTCCCGCAGTGCCGGCGGCACGTGCGGTACCTCGGTGAGGTAGTCGGCGAATCCCACGACCGATGCCAGCGGGTTGTTCAGGTCGTGGGCAATCCCCGCGATCAGCTGGCCGATGGCGGACATTTTCTCGGACTGGATGAGCTGGTCTTGCAATCGCCGCCGCTCCGTTTGATCATCGAAGAGGAGCACGG
>UEXR01000322.1_pt1 | contig 16452 bp, 14 predicted proteins | sample 4301101 | NCBI WGS metagenome assembly UEXR01 (sample SAMEA4773180, study PRJEB27434) | metagenome | biome: 2259; feature: agricultural soil; material: soil | place: USA | collected 2014-09 | depth 0.25 m
GGGTTATGTCAGTGGGGTGCAGTGGGGCGGTCTCGGGCCGGCCAGAACTACCGGCAAATTCTCGCCGCCTACTATCCGGGCGCCTCCCTCGAGCGCCTTTATTGAGGAGGGATGAGAATGACGGCAGGCCGCGCCAGCAACGAGCGTCTGAAGCTCGGGATCATTGGAGGCGGAGCGATTACCCAGGTCGCTCACCTTCCCGTGCTCAAGAAGCTCAAGAATATCGAGGTCCTCGCCATCTGCGACACCGATCTCCCCAAGGGAAGAGCGCTGGCCGACCGTTTCGGAGTGAAGGATGCCTTCGACGATATCGAGGAGCTGCTTCGCTTCGAGACCCTGGACGCAGTTGTGATCTGCTCTCCGAACCACCTGCACGAGTCTCACATACAGGCCGCGCTCTCGGCCAACCTCCACGTGTTGGTCGAAAAACCCTTGACCATGTCCATGGCCAGCGCGCAGCGGATCATCCGGGCAGCGGAAAAGCGGGATCGGGTGGTAATGGTGGGCATGAACCATCGCTATCGCCCCGACGTGCAGATCGTCCGCAGTTTCGTGCAGAGCGGCGAGCTGGGGACAGTAGAGAGCGTGCGAGGAAGTTGGCACGTATTCCGACCCAGTCGGGCGCAGCTTGGCTGGCGCCAGCGGCGCGACCAGGCCGGAGGCGGGGCCATGCTCGACCTGGGACTTTCCATTCTCGACCTGGGTTTGTGGCTGGGAGGCAACCCTCAGCCTGCGCGGGTCAGTGCGAGCCTGGACCTGAGCGGCAAGGAACGGGCGGTAGAGCAGTCGGGAAGCGCGTTCGTCGTCTGTGAGGGCGGGGTATCGCTCTTCGTGGATGTCACCTGGCACCATCTCGGTGGGGGGGAGCGCTTCGGGGTTGGGGTCCGTGGCAGCAAAGGAACGGCGGCGATCAATCCTTTGATGGTGTGGAAGGAGATGCACGGCGTGCCGGTAGACGTATCACCCACCGGCTCGGGCAGCCGGGAGAACGCGTTCACCGCCTCCTACCGGGCTGAGTGGGCCCATTTCGAGGCGGCCGTCGCCGGCGAAGCCAGAGTCCCCTCGCTGCAGGAGCATTTGGTGCTCCATCGTGTGGTGGACGCGATCTATCGATCGGCACTCGACGGCCGCGACGTTGCCTTGTGAAGGCAGCCCGATGGGTCCTGCCGCTGCTCTCCTTGTTTGGGGTGAGTTCCGCGGCGGTCCAGGCCCAGAACCGGCCACAGCCCCGCCCCGCCGAGCCAGGGAGCGAGCTCACAGTCTACCTCATGACCATGGGGGCAGGTCGCCAGGTGTGGGAGCGGTTCGGCCACAACGCGATCTGGATTCACGATCCTGTCCACGAGACTGATCAGGCCTACAACTACGGTCTGTTCGACTTTCATCAGCAGAACTTTCTGCTGCGCTTCATTCGCGGTCAGATGTGGTACTGGATGCAGGGGTTTCCGGCTCGCTCATACCTGGGGCTTTATAAGCGAGACAACCGCTCAGTCTGGCTCCAGGAACTCAATCTGCCTCCGAAGAGCCGGCTCGAGCTGCAGCAGTTCCTCGAGTGGAATGAGCGTCCGGAAAACCGGTTCTACCATTACGACTACTATCGGGACAACTGCTCGACCCGAGTCCGCGATGCACTCGACCGGGTGCTCGGCGGTGCCATCAAGTCCCAAACGTCGACACTGCCCACCGGCGCTACCTACCGATTTCACACCCAACGTCTCACGGCCAACGACCCGCTGATATACACCGGCCTTCTGGTCGCGCTGGGCCACTACGTTGACCGCCCAATCTCGGCGTGGGAAGAGATGTTCCTGCCGGTGAAAATGCGGGAGCATCTTCGCGGCGTCTCCATTACCGGACCCGATGGTCGGCCCATGCCGCTGGTCAAGTCCGAGCAGACCCTGTTCCTATCGACCGCTCCCGCGCCTCCGGAAGAGGCCCCGAACTGGGTTGGTCCCTACCTCGGCCTGGGACTTCTCATCAGCACCGCGATCCTGCTCCTGGGCCGCACCGCGCCGTACCGGCGACTCGCGCGCTACGGCTTCGCGTCGGCAGTAGCCCTGTGGGGACTCCTTATCGGTCTGGCTGGAACGGTGCTGGCGGGATTATGGACCCTGACCGATCACCTGGCAGCATCGCACAACGAAAACGTGTTTCAGGTGAACCCACTCGCGCTGCTCCTCCTCAGTGCGCTTCTCCTACTTTTTCGTGAAGGCGCGGGGGCAACCCGAGCCGTTCGCGGCGTGGCGCTGGTGCTCGCTGGGCTCTCGGCCATCGGGCTCGCGCTCAAAGTGCTGCCCGGATTCCACCAGGTGAACGGGCCGATTATCGCGCTTGCCTTGCCGGTGCATCTCGGGGTTGCAGCGGCGCTGTGCGGTTGGAGTCACGAACCTCGGACCCGCTGAAGACCCTCAGAAGGAGAGCTTCATGCCTTCCGCCGCCGCATCCACCACCAGTCCCGGCGCGACGCTGTCGGCATAGGCCCGGGTTTCGCCGAGCAGGCGGTCGAGGGCCTCATCGCCGTGCTCCGGCTCGTGATGGAAGAGGATCAGACGCCGACAGGACGCCTCGCCCGCCAGATCGACTGCCTGGCTCGGCGTCGAATGTCCCCACCCCCGTCTGGCCTGGATGATCTGGTCGGCGTACATCGCGTCGTGGATCAGCGTGTCGGTGTCCCGGAGAAAGCGAACCAGGCGAGCCCGCCAGTCGTTGCCTACCGAATAGTTGCCGCCTGTGCCCAGCTCGTTGTCGGTCACATAGGCAAAGTCTCGTCCACCGCCCTGCGGTGCGAGCCGATAGCCGAGGGTGGTTCCAGGGTGTCGCAAGCGGAAGGCGCTCACCTGGAAAGACGAGAGGACGAAATCTCCCTCGCTGATTTCGGTAACCTGAATAGTCGCCGCCAGAGCGGTCAGCGGGACCGGAAAGACCATGGGGTCCATCTGGCGCTTGAGAATTTCGCGCAGCGAGACCCCCTCCTGCGCCGCACCATAGATGCAGAACGAGTTACCGCTCGCGCTCATCGGCTTGAAAAAGGGGAGCCCCTGAATGTGATCCCAGTGGGTATGAGACAGGAGGATGTCCGCGGTCAGCGCCCCGTTGCGGTCCTGCATCAAGTCGTGACCCAAGGGGCGGAGCCCGCTGCCCGCGTCCAGGATCACCAGTCTCCCATCGGGCCCGGTGACACTGATACAGGCGGTATTACCGCCGTACCGCGCCGTGTGCGGGCCGGGTGTTGGGATTGAACCGCGGGTTCCCCAGAATGTCAGGGTATGGCTCACGGCTGCCGACCTGTGGCGGGAAACATCATCTCGGAACCTCTCGGAACCTCTAGCGCTCCCGGGTTACCGGCAGCGACTACAGTCACGGAGGGCCGGTGACTGCGCTCACGCCCGCCGGGCAGCCAGCATGAGCGAGTGGCGGTCCTTGAGCGTGATGTCTTTTCGGGTCACTTGGATGACACCGCGCTCGACCAGGTTACGCATGGTGCGCGAAACCGTCTCCCGGCTGGAACCGATCATCTGGGCGATGGTGTGGTGGGTCAACTTGCGGCTGATGCGATCGCCGCCCTCGTCGTCGGCCATGCGGAGAAGCAGGTGGGCCACTCGGCCATTGACATCGAGCAACACCAGGCTGCCGATCTTTTCATCGGCGCGGCGGAGACGTCGGGAAATCTCCTTCAGGAGTGAGATGGCAACTTCAGGGGAATTGCGCAGCCGAGCCTGGAAGTCCTCTCGTCGAAGCACCAGCAGGCTCGAGTCCTCCATGGCAATGACGTGTGCCGAGCGGGGCTCCTCGTCGATCACCGCCATTTCACCGAAGAAGCTCCCCTCGCCCAGCACGGAGAGGATGACTTCCCGACCATCCTCGGCGATCAGTACCACCTTGACCTGGCCGGCGGCGACCAGGAACAAGGCATCTCCCGGGTCGTCTTCGAAGACGATGACGCTGCCCTTGGGGTAACTTCGCTCGCGGGTCAGGTCCGCGAAGGCAGCGAGGTCGGCCTCGCCCAGTCCAGAGAAAAGGGGGACCTTCCTGAGTACCTCTATTGGCGACAAGGGCACATGGGCCTCTCGGAGAGCGGAAACTGTTGCGCGTAGGTTACTTGCGGCCGTGACAATTGACAAGACTTAGAGGACGGGCTCCCCTACCATCGTCCTTCCATCCCGTCTATCTTTCCCGGCTACTGTAAAAGCATGAGGTTTCAAGGTGAAGGCCGATATCCATCCGACCTACCGCAAGCTCATGGCTGTGTGTGCCTGCGGCAATCAGTTCGAGACGCGCTCGACTGCCACGTCCATCCACGTGGAAGTCTGCGCCCAGTGTCACCCGTTCTTCACCGGCAGACAGCGGCTGGTCGACACGGCAGGTCGGGTGGACCGCTTCCGCCGCAAGTACCAGAGCGAATCGACGGCGGCAGCGACCAAGGCGTAACCTGTGGAGCCTCGACTCCGCCAGGCGCTGCAACGGGCGGAGGAGGTCGGCAAGGCCCTCGCCGACCCGGAGGTCGCTCGGGATCCGGCAAGGTTGAAATCGCTTGGCCGCGAGCACACTCGCCTTGCTCCGGTAGTACGCTTGGCAGAGCGCCTGCAACGGCTGCAGAAGGATCTGGAACAGGCTCGGGAGATCGCCGGCGAGGCGGATCCCGAGCTTGTCGCTTTGGCCAAAGCGGATCTTGCCCGGCTGCCTTCCGAAATCTCCGGGGTAAGCGAGGAGCTTCATGCTCTGCTGGTCCCGCGCGATCCGCACGATGACCGTGATGCGATCGTGGAGCTTCGGGCCGGCACCGGCGGCGACGAGGCCGCGCTTTTCGCGGCCGACCTCTACCGCATGTACCAGCGATTCAGCGAGCGCCACGGTTTGAGTTGGGAGCCGATCTCGATGAGTGAGGGGCCGCTCGGCGGAATCAAGGAGGCCATCGTCGCTGTCCGCGGCACTGGGGCGTTCGGCCTGCTTCGACGCGAGTCCGGTGTCCATCGAGTTCAGCGGGTTCCGGCGACCGAAACCCAGGGCCGGATTCACACCTCCGCCGCGACCGTTGCCGTGCTGCCGGAAGCCGAGGAAGTCGACGTCAAAATCGAGCCCCACGAGCTCAAGATCGACGTCTTTCGGTCGTCGGGGCCCGGTGGGCAAAGCGTCAACACGACCGACAGCGCGGTCCGGATCACCCACGTGCCTACCGGAGTGGTGGTCAGTCAACAGGATCAGAAATCCCAGTTGCAGAACAAGATCAAGGCGATGGAGGTACTGCGGGCCCGGCTGCTCGATCGCATGATTTCGGAGCAGGAGGCGACGCGGGCGCGGGAGCGCCGGGCCATGGTGGGCACGGGTGATCGCTCGGCCAAGATTCGGACCTACAACTTCCCCCAGAGCCGGGTGACCGATCACCGGATTAATCTTTCCCTCCACAATCTCCCCGAGATCCTCGACGGGGGCCTCGATCAGCTGGTGGATGCGCTCCGCATGGCGAGCCGCCAGGAGCAGGACGGTGGCTGAGACCGGGCTTTCCCGCCGCGCGCTTCTGGAAGAGGCCGCCGCAGCGCTGGGCGCCGCTGCGCTGCCGCAGCCGCGCCGTGAAGCTATACGTCTCTGGTCCCAACTCACTGGGGAGGAGTCGGCCGAGCTGTTTCTTCACGGTGAGGACCGGCCTCTGTCCACCGCAGTCGCCGAGTTCAGGGTTGCTGTGCGCCGTCGCTCGGCGGGCGAACCGCTGGCCTACGTTGCCGGCCAGGTTGGGTTCCGCTGGCTCACGCTCCGATGCGACCGCCGGGCGCTCATTCCCCGCCCGGAGACCGAGGGGTTGATCGACCGGGTGCTCGAGCGCGTTCGGAACGGGCGAGTGGCTGATATCGGGACCGGAACCGGATGTCTGGCGCTGAGCCTGGCCGGCGAGGGATCCTTCTCTCAAGTCATCGGCATCGAAGCCTCATCCGAGGCGCTGGCTCTCGCGGCAGAAAATCGGCGCCTGCATGGCGCGCCGGTCTCCCTCATACGGGGCGACCTGTGTGCTCCGCTGCAGCGCGGGGCCTTTGACGCGCTGGTCTCCAATCCCCCCTATCTTTCACCCGGCGAGTACGCCGCCCTGGAGCCTTCGGTCCGGTCGTGGGAGCCGAGCGCTGCGCTGGTCAGCGGCTCCGACGGTCTCGAGGCGACCACCCGGTTGCTGCGCGGTGCCATGGAAGTGCTCCGGCCCGGCGGATGGCTGGTGCTGGAGGTGGATGCCGGGAGAGCCCACGAGTGCGCCAGACGAGCGGCCGCGCTCGCTTGGTCGGATGTAGTGATTGAGCGAGACCTTTTCGGTCGCGAGCGATACCTGCTTGCGCGAAGGAGCGAGACACAGTGATCTGGGACAAGGCCCAGGACCTGGGCAGACTCATTGGCCAATCGCCGGAGTATCAGGCGCTCCGCCGTGCCGAGTCCACCCTGCGGGAAGACAAGGACACCGTTGCCAAGCTCGACCAGATCCAGGCCCTCGCTCGGCAGGTGGACCAGGCCGTGTCAGGCGGCCACATGCCGGACCAGGCCACAGCCGAAGCCTACGAGAACGCAGTCCGGGATCTGGAGATGAGTACCGTGGGCCAGGCCTATGTGGTCGCGCGGGCCAATTTCGAGAAGCTGATGGCACGGGTAAACCAGCAGATCAGCGAGGGCATGGAGAAGGGGGCGACCAGCAGCATCATCACGCTCGGATGACGGCGTTGGGCGCATTCATCGTGCTCGAGGGACCGGAGGGCTCGGGCAAGTCCACTCTTGCGGTGCTCCTAGCTGATCGAATGCGTCAGGCAGGCATCGACCCGGTCGTGGTCCGCGAACCCGGCGGAACCCGTGCGGCGGAGCTGGCCAGGCAAGCCGTGCTCGACCCCGGTCACACGATGGACCCGATGGCCGAGTTGTTCTTTTATCTGGCGGCGCGGGCCGATCTGGTGGCCAGCGTCATTCGTCCCGCGCTCGAACGCGGTCGGGTGGTGCTCTCGGACCGATTCACCCTTTCCACTGAGGCCTATCAGATGGCCGGGCGGGGACTCCCCGCGGAAGTGATCCTCCCAGCTAACCGAGCGGCGAGCTTCGGGCTCCGTCCCGATCTGACACTCATCCTCGATCTTCCTCCCGAATTAGGACAAGCCCGCCAGGTTGCCGCGGGAAAGCGGCTGGATCGGCTCGACCAGGAGAGCGCCGAGTTCCATAGGCGGGTCATCGCCTACTACCTAGCGGTACAGGGAGAAGGGGTGCGACATTTAGATGGGTGCCTTCAGCCGGACCAGCTCTTGCAGGCCGCCTGGTCGGAAGTGCGCACCGTGGTGCCGGAGAGCTTTGGAGCCGCCCGGCAACCGTAGACGAGGTCGTGGCAGCACAATTACTTAGACTCGTGGCGTCGGGCGGGCCGGATGACAGAGCAATCGGCGGCGGTTTCCGGGCGGCGACGAGATTTTGCGGGAGTGGAGGCAGGTATGAAGCAGCGGTGGGGCATAATCGGCTTGGTGGCGGTGATCTCGTTCCTCAGTGGCGGGTGGCTGCTCCAGCGTGGCGTGGCGAGCGGTGGGAACGTGTATCAGCAGGCGCGGCTGTTCGATGATGTGTTGGGTCATGTGGCCGCCTACTACGTCGACTCCATCGGAGAGACCGATCTCTACGACCGGGCCACCCGCGGAATGCTGGAGGAGCTGAAGGACCCCTACTCGGTCCTGCTCACCGGCGACGACTACAAGTCACTCACCGAGCAGACCTCGGGAAACTACGCGGGGCTCGGCATCCAGATCGACGTGCGAGACGGCTGGATTACCGTGGTTGCCCCACTGCCCGAGACCCCGGCCGAGCGTGCGGGGGTCGAGACCGGTGACCAGATCATCGAGGTGGACGGCAAGTCGACCGAAGGCTGGAAGAACGATCAGGCCGTCAAGGCGCTTCGGGGCGAGGCCGGTTCCCAGATCACGATCTCGATCCGGCGCGCCGGTATTCCCGAACCGCTCAAGTTCACCCTCATCCGCGCGCACATTCACATCCGCTCGGTTCCGCCGGGGACCCTGTTCGACGGCGGTGTGGGCTACATCTCTCTCAGCCCGGTCAGTGAAACGTCGGCGGATGAGCTCCGGCAGGAGATCACCGCGATGAAGAGCAAGGGGATGAAGACCATGATCCTCGATCTGCGCTTCAATCCCGGCGGTCTGCTCGACCAGGGTGTGAAGGTGGCCGATCTCTTCCTCGACCCCAAGCAGGAGATCGTCGCCACCCGAGGCCGCGCTCGTGGCTCGACCAAGGAATTTTTTGATGACGCGCGACAGACCTGGCCCGATCTGCCGATTGTCGTGCTGGTAAACGATGGTACCGCCAGCGCGGCGGAGATCATCGCCGGCGCGCTCCAGGATCACGACCGTGCCGTAGTGGTCGGTGCCCCCACGTTTGGGAAGGGGCTGGTCCAGACTCTCTTCCCCCTGGCAGAGGGCGTCGCGCTCAAGCTCACGACCGCCCGCTGGTATACCCCGAGCGGCCGCACCATCCAGCGCATCGCCAAGAGCGAGGAAGACCAGGCGCAGGAGGCTGCGCTCGCCGTGAATGACACCGTCCTGGGCCAGCCGGATAAGGAGCACAGCGATTCGGCGCTCAAGACTCGGCCGATCTTCCACACCGACGCCGGCCGAGTGGTGCGCGGCGGCGGCGGGATCGTACCGGACATCGTGGTACGGCCCGACACTCTCACTGACAGTGAGCGAGAATTCGCCAAGGCGCTGGGGACGAATCTGCCGCTATATCGCGACGCTCTGACTTCCTATGCCCTGGAGGCAAAGAAGAACCACCGGGTGACCAGCGAAAGCTTCAAGGTCACACCGGAGATGCGCCAGCAGGTTTACGAGCGGTTGCGCGCCAAGGGCGCGAAGCTGACCCAGGCCGAATTCAACGGCGCCGCCTCACTGATCGACGAACAGCTCGGCTACGAGATCACCCGGTACGTCTTTGGCCGGCCTGCGGAGTTCCGCCGGAAGGCGCAGGACGATAGGCAGATGCAGACGGCGTTGGGGTTGCTCCGGAAGGCCCAGAGCCCGAAGCAGCTGATGAGCCTCGCCACGGCAACCCGATCGCCGCTCACCGCTCAGAACTGACCGCTCAGGCGGTGCGGCGTCGTATACGAGCCCGGCTCGCCGTTTCCCGGCGACCGGGCTCGTGAGTTTTCCTCCCGGGAGGACGGTCGTGTCGAACCCGACGGTCGCCATCATCGGACCGGGCCGCATGGGCCAAGGGCTGGGACTGGCTCTCACCCGTGCCGGGCGAGAAGTGATCCTCTTTGGTCGGACTCCGCGGACGCTGGTTCCACCGCTGACCCTCCATCAGGGCGATAGGGTCGCGGCAGTTCGAGGCGCCGGGCTGGTGCTGATCGCGACGCCGGACGATACCATCAGCCGCGTCGCCACGGGGTTGAGGCAGGATCGATCGATCGAGCCTCACCACATTGTGCTGCACCTCTCCGGCCTGCTCGACCGTCGCGCGCTAGGCGCGTTGGACTCCACCGGCGCGGCTCTGGGATCGTTTCATCCGTTGCAGAGCGTTGCCGATCCCTCCCTGGCGCCGGAGCAGCTTGCCGGCAGCTACGCCGGGATCGAGGGCGATGAGCGCGCCCTCCAGGCAGGCTATGGCTTGGCGACGACCCTGAGCATGATTCCGGTTCGACTGCCGATCGAGGCGAAGCCGCTCTATCACGCGGGGGCGGTTGTCGCGGCGAACTACACCGTCGTGCTGGCGAACCTGGCCGAGCAGTTGGCCCGCTCAGCGGGGCTCCCGTGGGACACGGCGAGCAAACTCTATCTACCCCTGATCAGCGGCACCCTGGCCAACCTCGAGTCTGGCACCGCAGCGGCACTGACCGGCCCGGTCCGCCGCGGCGATCTCGAGACCATCAGGGCCCATCTTGCCGTTCTGAGCCGTGAGCAGCGTCGACTCTACGGCATCCTCGGTCTTGCGGCGCTTCGGCTGGCCCGTGAGGCCGGCCTAAACCCTGATAAAGCCCAGGCGGTCGAGGCTCTGCTCGGCGGTGCCGACTAGCCGGCGAAACTTTCTCCCCCCGGTTCACTTAGGGTAGCTATCCCCCATCGAGGATGTCCCGTGCGCAGACGGTGGACGGTGCCCGCTGTCCTGGCGATGGTCGCGTGTTTCACCGGCGGCTGGATCTTGCAAGGCCGTTTGGCCGGCCGGAGCGATCCATACCAGCAGGCCAGGATATTCGAGGAGGTGCTGCTTCATGTTCGAGACTTCCACGTGGATTCACTCACGGAGTCCGAGCTGTACGTCAGAGCCACGCGTGGACTACTGAAGGAGCTGCACGATCCTTACGCCGCGCTCCTAGAGGGGAAGGACCTTCAACGGCATCTGGAGCGCACTACTGGCGATTACAGCGGGCTCGGTCTCCAGGTCGATGCCCGGAACGGATGGATCACGGTGATCGCCGCAATGCAGGGGTCGCCCGCGGACCGTGCTGGTATCCGGACCGGCGATCAAATCATCGAAGTGAACGGGCTTTCCGCTGCCAATTGGACGCTCGACCGGGCGGTCGATGCCATGAGGGGAGAGGTCGGTACTCGAGTTGACTTGCTCGTCAGGCGGGAAGAGGTGCCCACACCCCTGCGCTTCTCACTGGTTCGTGGCCGGATTCATCAGCCGGCAGTGCTCGCCGGCGTGTTGCTCCGGGACGGCGTCGGGTATCTCGGCATAACGATCGTGCGGGAGAATTCGGCGAACGAGTTGGATCGTGAGATCCAGCGGCTGGTAGCCCAGGGGATGCGTTCCCTCGTGCTGGATCTGCGCTCCAATCCTGGCGGGGTGCGGGATGAAGCGGTCCAGGCGGCCGATCTCTTTCTGGATCCGGGCCAGGAGATCCTGGAGAGTCGTGGCCGAGCACCAGGGGATAACCGACGCTGGAGCGACACCTCACCTCAGCGCTGGCGCACGATGCCGGTCGTCGTCCTCGTCAATAGGGGAACAGCGAGCGCGGCGGAGATCATCGCCGGAGCACTCCAGGATCACGATCGCGCACTCCTGGCGGGAGATACGACGTACGGCAAGGGCATCGTCCAGACGGTGTTCCCGCTGAGCTCCGAGGCGGCGTTGCGGATGACGACCGCACGGTGGTATACGCCGAGCGGGCGCTCGATTCAAGGCGCCGCGCTCGACTCGGCCATGGGGGCGGCGCACATCGTGCCGGTGGCCACATTCCGGTCCGATGGAGGGCGCGTACTCAACGGGGCCGGTGGCCTGGTGCCCGACATCATTTTGGCGCCGGACACGCTTACGGCCGGTGAGGTGGCGCTGATCCAGGCGCTCCAAAGCCACGTTGCGATCTTCCGTGACGTCCTTTCGGCCTACGCGCTCGAACTCCGGCACGGTTCCGCGATACGCACCGAGAGGTTCGATGTCACAGCTGCCATGCGGAATGAGATCCGCCGGCGCCTGACGCAACAAGGTGTTACCCTCACCGATAGCATTGTCCAAGGCGCCAGCAAGCTACTGGACGATGAAGTCGGGTATGAGATCGCCCGCTATGTATTCGGACCCGAGGGGGAAAGGCGACGGAGGATTCAGCAGGATCGGCAAATCCAGCGAGCCGCGGAGCTGGTCAGGAGAAGCTCATCTCCCCAGCAGCTCCTTGGGATGCTTCCCAGATCAAGCGCTCACTGATCGACGACGCGCACGCCTTGGGGGACAGTGAAGGCAAAGGTCTTGTCCGAGACCGCCTGGTTGACCCGCAGGTGAGATAGGGTCAGTATCCGGCTGGCTCCCCCATGCTCACTGATCTCCAGGCGCCGGGGCAGGCCGTCTCCCTTGGCCAACCACACCACCGCACGCTCGAAGGGAAGGTCCGGCACGGCGGGCACCAGCTGGACAACGTCCACGTCCTGACCATTGATTCGGTCCGCCCGGACGTAGGTCGCGTGATAGCGCTCGGCGGGTTTGTCCAGCAGCCACGCGAGAATGTTGTAGCCGTATACCGGGCCGCCGCTCGGGACCCGGATCCGCAGAACCTGGCCTGGCGTCGTGCTCGGAGTGTAGACCCAGACATACTGCCCATCGATGATGACCGCCTCTCCCGACGGATCGCTGAATCGCATGGCCAGCTTCGAGGGTCCCGCCTGCACCAGCGTCCCCCGGCTGTCGCTGCTATCGATCATCGGATTGTTGATCACCTGCACGAAATCTGCCCCCAGGCTGCTCAGCGAGCGGTAGATCCTGGCGGCGCGTCCTACGATCGCATCGGCGTTCTGGGCGTGGGCGAACGGGGTGGAAAGGGCGGTCAAGGCGGTAATGCCGGTAAGGAGCGCAATCCCCCGCCGACGCAGACTCATGTTCGAACCCCTGCCGGCTCGGCCACCCTGCGTCCAATGGCTTCCGCGATCAGGCGGGTTTCTTTCATCAGGCGCTCGAACTGCTCGGGGTAGAGGCTCTGGGCCCCATCTGACAGCGCCCGGTCAGGGTTCGGGTGCACCTCCACCAGGAGGCCATCGGCACCGGCCGCCACGGCCGCACGAGCCATGGGGATGACCATGTCCCGGTGACCGGTTCCGTGGCTCGGATCGGCAACAATCGGCAAGTGTGAAGCGGCATGGACCACGGGGACGGCACTTACGTCGAACAGGTTGCGGGTAGCCTGATCGAAGCTGCGAATGCCTCGCTCGCAGAGGATCACGTCGGGATTGCCCTCGGCCAGAATGTACTCCGCAGACAGGAGCAACTCCTGAATGGTGGCGGAGAGCCCCCGCTTCAGCAGGACCGGCTTGCCGCAGCGCCCGGCATACTTGAGCAGAGAGTAGTTTTGCATGTTCCGCGCGCCGATCTGAACCACGTCCGCTACCTCCAGCACCAGGTCCAGGCCCTCCGCATCCATGGCCTCGGTCACGATGAGGAGCCCGGTTTCTTCCCGGGCTCGCGCCAGGAGCTTCAGGCCGACCGGCCCGAGCCCCTGGAAGGAGTAGGGCGAGCTCCGGGGCTTGAATGCTCCAGCGCGGAAAACCGTCGCGCCTGCTTCCCGCACTTGTCGTGCCGCGGTCAGAATCTGGCGCTCGCTTTCCACCGAGCAGGGGCCTGCCATCACGACGACATCATCGCCGCCGACGGTGAGGCCACCGGGGAGGCGGATGATCGTGGACTCCGGCTTCCACTCGCGGGAGACCTGCTTGTATGGCTTGGTGACGTGGATGATTTCCTGCACGCCCGGAAGGGCTGCCAGGCGAGAGCCATCTACCCGCCCGTCGTTGCCCACCAGTCCGACTGTCGTCCGCTGCTTGCCAGGCATCGGGTCGGGCCTGATAGCCCATCTCCTCGATGGTGGCAACGACGCGCTGGATGTCGGCTTCCGCTGCCCCGTGGCGCATGACTACGAGCATGAGCGGGGCTCCGGCAACTGTGCGATGTCGTGAGTCGTTGGTCTGTGGTCGTTAGTCCTGAACACCAAGGCTCCGTTGGCAAAGACCAAAGACCAAAGCCCCACGACCAAAGACCTCATCCCGCATGCTCCCGCTCTCCCAGCCTCACCCCCACAATCGTTGAAACGCCGGGCTCCTGCATGGTCACCCCGTAGACCGCGTCGGCAGCCTGCATCGTCCGAGGATTGTGGGTGATCACCAGGAACTGGGTACCGGCCTTGAACTCATCCAGCAGCCGAGTGAAGCGCCCGACATTGGCGTCGTCCAGCGGCGCATCGACCTCATCCATGAGGCAGAAGGGACTGGGCTTGGTCAAATAGATGCTGAACAGCAGCGAGACCGCCACCAGGGTCCGCTCGCCAGACGACAGCAGGTGAATTCGCTGGGTCCGCTTCCCCCGTGGAGCGGCGTGGATGTCGATCTCGCTCTCGAGCGGGTCGTCCGCATTCGCGAGTCGTAGTTCGCATTCACCCCCGCCGAACAGGGTGTGGAACACCTTCCCGAAGTTCTCCTGGACCGCGGCGAACGTCTCCAGGAACATGCTCCGCGCGGTCCCATCGATCTCCCGGATTGCCTGCATCAGCGCCTGACGGGCTGCGACCAGATCATCCCGCTGGGTGGTGAGAAAATTCAGCCGCTTGACCTCTTCGGCATGCTCCTCCACGGCCAGCGGATTAACCGGCCCGATCGCCTCCAGCGCCTCGATGATCCGGGATGCCTCGGTCTCCAGGGTCTCCAGATCCAGATCCAGAAGCGTCGCTCCCTCGATCAAGTGGTCGAAGCTGCGCCGCCATTCCGCCTCTACCCGCTCCACGACGCTGCGACGAGCGCCAGCGGTCTCGGTCAAACGTACCTGCAGCACGTGACTTTCCTCGTTGGCGCTTTCCAGCTCCATGCGCGTGGCTGCTACTGCCCGTTCTGCGGTGTCGAGCAGCGCCTCGGTCTGGGCCAGCTCGGCCTCAGCATCGGCTGCTCCGGCCTCCAGTTCGCGTGCAGCCGCCTGTCGCTCGGCCCGCTGCTCCTGCCACTCGGCCTGCTGTGATACCAGGGCGGCAGTATCGCCTTCGAGCTGACCCAGCTCACCGGTCAGTGCGACCACTTGGGCCTCGGCCTCGGCCCGAATGCTGGTCGCGCGCTGCAGCCGCTCCTCCGCTGAGCGTAGCCCGCCGGCCACGTGGGCCTCCTGAACCTGCCAGTGCACCCGCTGCTCTCTGGCCGCCTCTTGCTCGCCTTCCAGTTCTGCGAGCCGTGCACGACCTGAACCCAACTCGTCATCCAATCGGGTGCGGGCCAGGTCGCCCTCCACCAGTGCGTTGTCGATCTCCTTCATCCGGCGCTCGGAGGCTGCGAGCCGCTCCGTGAGTCGGGTGACCTGAGCAGCCGAATCGGCGGCTTCGCGGGCAAGATTGCTGACCAGACGGTCGAGATCCTCACGCACCGCGAATGCTTGCCGCTCGGCTTCGCGAGCCTGCTCTGCGGTGGCGGTCGCAGCCACCAGGCTGGCTTCCCGCTCGCTCAGTCGCTCCATGGTGGTCCGAAGCGCCGCGGCCGCCGCGGCTAGCGCCGCTTCGGCTCGCTCGACCTCGTGGACCAGAGCCGCCAGCTCAGCCCGCCGCCGCAGTGGCCCGGAGGGTGCTCCCGCACCACTCAGGAAGATGGCGCCACTCGCGCGCCGCAGGACTCGACCTGCTTGGTCGAGGACCTCCGAGCCGGCCAGGGCGGCTCGAACCCATCCGATAGCCGGCCCATCGACTCGCAGACGATGGTCCAGGGGCGGGGGCTCTCCCCCGGTTTGTGGACCGGGATCGAGCGGGAGGAGGACCAGAGCCCCCGGCTGATGTTTTGTATGCCACTCCTGAATGGCTCGCACCGCCTCGCCATCACGCACCAAGACGGCGTGCATCCAGTCTCCCAGCAGTCGCTCAGCCAGCTCGGCGTCCTCCCGCCCGGTGCTGACGAAATCGCTGAGAGGACCCAGGACGCCCCCACCGAAGCGATCACGGGCCGAGAGGAGCGCGGCGGCAGCGGGGGCCAGACCGACGCGGTCGCGCTCCAACTCCTCCAGCGCGTGGCGTCGGGCCGTCAACTGGGCCAAGGTTTCCTCGGCCTGTCGCCGGTCGGCCCGGTTCATCGCTTCGCGCTCCCGGGTTTCAGCTAGCAGGTGGCGGGCGTGCTCGGCGTTGGCCGTTGCACTCTTGGATTCCTGGACCAGCGCTCCAGCCTGTTCCGCGGCCACGGCATGCTGTCGTTGAGCGGCGGCGAGTTCGCTTTCCAGTGCCTGTCGCTGGGCTGCCGCCTGCGCCGCACGTTCCCGCAGTGATGCGAGCTCCCCCTCCAGTGCGGCGCGTTCGCCCTCGAGAGACCGGAGCGTCTGGGCCAGCTGCTGAAGCTCCTGCTCGAGCTGCCGCACCAGATGGCGCTGCTCCACCAGCCGATGGCGAACATCGTCCTCAGCTTGAGCCCGCCCGGTGAGCTCGGATTGAATACTCTGATGCTCCAGTGCCGCGGTGTGGCGATCTCCGTTGGCTGACTCCTGCTCCACCCGCGCCTGCTGCGACCGGAGCTCCATCTGCGCCCGCTCCTCCGCCGCGCGACTCCGTCGCACGTTGGCATTGGCCAGCCGCTCCGCCGCGAGGGCCAAGTCACCCTCTAACCTTTCCAGCTCGACCCGAACGGCCGCGAGCCGGCGATCCAGCTCGGTGCGCCGGGTCTCGGCGGTGGAGCGGTCCCGAACGCATTCCTCCCGCCGTCGCTCGGCCTGAGTCAACCGCTGCCGGGCGGCGGGTAGGAGTTCGGTCAGATGGGCAAATCGGGTCTCCATGCCGGCCACTTCCTGGGCCAGGCGCTCGAGTTGCCGCTGCGCCAAGGTCACCTGAACCGAGAACTTTTCTTCCATCAACTTTCCGTGGCGCTCGGCCTTGCCCCGCTGTCGGGCCAGGCTCCGAATCTGCGACTGCACCTCTGCGATCAGGTCCTCGACCCGCTGAAGATCCACCGCCGTCTCTTCCAGCCGCCGCTCGGTGCTGTGCTTCCGATCGCGGTACAGCCCAATACC
>UEXR01000305.1_pt1 | contig 16405 bp, 13 predicted proteins | sample 4301101 | NCBI WGS metagenome assembly UEXR01 (sample SAMEA4773180, study PRJEB27434) | metagenome | biome: 2259; feature: agricultural soil; material: soil | place: USA | collected 2014-09 | depth 0.25 m
CAGCCTGGACACGGTGGAGCTCGTCATGGCGTTCGAGAAGGAGTTCGACATCGACATCCCGGACGAGGACGCGGAGAAGTTGCGGACCGTCGGCGACGCGATGAATTATCTCCACGAGAAGATCGGGAAATAGCTTGTCGCGTCGTGTTGTGGTCACCGGGCTCGGCCTGGTGACGCCCGTGGGCACCGATGTCGCCTCGACCTGGAACGGGCTGTTGGCCGGGACGCCTGGTGCCGCGCCGATTACCAAGTTCGATCCGCAGAAGCTCTCGGTTCGCTTCGCCTGCGAGGTCAAGGGCTTCGATCCGCTCCAGTACATGGATCGCAAGGAGGCCCGGCGCTACGACCTGTTCGCCCAGTTTGCCCTCGCCGCCGCGCATCAGGCGGTCACCCAGGCCGGCCTGGAAGATCGCTTCCCGGACCCCGATCGCACTGGTGTGGTCGTCGGTACCGGCATCGGTGGCATGCAGACCTACGAAGACAACTGCATGCTCTACCTCACCAAGGGGCCCGACCGCGTCTCTCCTTTCTTCGTGCCGATGTTCATTCCGGACATCGCGGCCGGTCTGGTTTCCATCCGGTACGGCCTCAAGGGCCCCAACTTTGCCACCGTGTCGGCCTGCGCATCATCGGCCCACGCCATCGGCGAGTCCTATAACCTGATCCGCCAGGGCGTCGCCGATGCCATGGTGACCGGCGGCGCTGAGGCCGCCATCACGGGACTCACCGTCGCTGCCTTCGCCAACATGAAGGCGCTCTCCACCCGCAACGACTCACCGGCAACCGCGAGCCGTCCGTTCGACCGCGACAGAGATGGGTTCGTCCTGGGCGATGGCGGTGCGATCATCGTGCTCGAAAGCCTGGAGCACGCCGAGCGCCGCGGAGCGCGGATTCTGGGGGAGGTGCTGGGGTATGGGCTGAGTGCCGATGCCTACCACATCACGTCTCCTGCCGAGCACGGCGAAGGTGCCCAGCGGGCGATGCGTGCGTGCCTGGAGGACGGCCGGATCGATCCCAAGGACGTAGGCTACATCAACGCCCATGGAACCTCCACGCCTCAAGGTGATGTGGCCGAAACCGAGGCGGTCAAGGCGGTCTTTGGTGAGCAGGCCCGCCGTCTGGTTTTCGGCTCCACCAAGTCGATGACCGGCCACTTGCTGGGCGCCGCCGGAGCGCTCGAGTTCGGCATCTCCCTGCTGGTCACGACCTGTGGCCTGATTCCTCCTACCATCAACCAATTCACGCCTGACCCCGAGTGCGATCTCGACAGCGCACCCAATCAGAAGGTCGAGCGGCGGGTGGACACGGCTCTCTCCAACTCCTTCGGCTTTGGCGGGCATAACGTGACGCTCGCCGTGCGGCGCTGGGAGGGGTAGGCCGGCGCCTTCTATCTGGCCCGCAGCTTCTTCGTACCCCTCATGCTCTCCATTCAGTTTGCAGTCCTGCTCCGCCTACTTCGTGTGCCGTTCGAAGCTGTCCGGGTCCCGAGCCCGATCGGCGCACTGATCATGCTTCGTCGGGTCTCGCCCTTGATCACCTCGTTCCCTGGCCCATCCCGCACCGCCACGTATAGATTACCCAATAGCGTTACTCATGATGCGCTAAGGAGATACGATGCTCGGCGAGCTTGACCCCTCCCGCCTTCAGGACTCGGCGCTTCTGCCTATCGGCGAGAAGGTGGCGGGTGACGAGCGGCTCACACCCGAGGACGGTCTCGTCCTCTACCAGACGGCGGACCTCCTGGGACTGGGTGTGCTGGCCGACTACGCCAATCGGCGGCGCAACGGCGACCGGGTGTATTTCTCCGCCAACCAGCACATCAATCCGACCAACGTGTGCGTCCTCCGGAATACCTGCGTATTCTGCTCCTTCGCTCGGATGCCCAAGGAGGATGGCGCCTATACTCGGTCGCTGGAAGAAGTGTATCACGAGGCTGAGCAGGCCCGCGGGATGCCCACTCGTGAGTTTCACATCGTGGGCGGCCTGCATCCCAAGCTCCGGCTGAGCTACTACACCGACATGATTCGGGGGCTGAAGGAGCGGCACCCCCACGTTCATATCAAGGCGCTCACGGCTGTGGAGATCGCCCACCTGGCCCGGATCGAGAAGCTCTCGGAACGCGAGGTGCTGCTCGCGATGAAAGAGGCGGGCCTCACCAGTCTACCCGGCGGGGGAGCGGAAGTGTTCAGCACCGCCGTGCGCGCCACCATTGCCGAACGGAAGCTGACGGGCGAGGAATGGCTGCGAGTACATCGCGTCGCGCACGAGCTGGGCATTCCGACCAACTGTACGATGCTGTATGGCCACGTGGAGACGGCTGAGGATCGAATCGCTCACCTGGGCGCCTTGCGTGCCCTGCAGGATGAGACCCACGGGTTCCTCACCTACATCCCGCTCGCCTATCACCCCGATCACAATGAGCTCGGCGAGGAGCTTGGCCGGGTCGGTACCGCGACGACCGGCTTCGAAGACTTGAAAAACATCGCCGTGGGACGCCTCTTCCTGGACAACATGCCGCACGTGAAGACCCACTGGCCCATGGTCACGCCCTTCCTCTCCCAGATCGCGCTGAGTTTCGGCTGCGACGATGTCGAGGGCACGGTGGTGTACGAACGGATCTACCACGAGGCCGGCGCCCATACTCAAATGCACATGCCGTATCTGGACTTGGTCCGGCTGGTTCGGGGAGCGGGGAAGCGGCCGGTCGAACGCGACAGCCTGTACCGGTCGGTCCGAGAGGAGTTCGAGGATCCGCCACCTGACCCCTCGCTTCGGCGTGGCGCCTCGCTCCCGGTGGTGCACGCCGCATGAGACTGGGGCGGATTCCCTGGATCAACTGCTACCCGGTCTATGGCGCCATCGACCGGGGGCTGGTGAAGGTGCCGGCCCAGCTGGTGACCGGCACGGCCTCGGAGCTCAACGATCTTCTGGCGGCGGGCGAGCTGCAGGTCAGCGTAGTCTCGGCGGTGGAGTACGCTCGCAATGCTGCGGCCTATCACCTGCTGCCCGATCTCGCCGTCACTTGTGATGGACCGGTGCACAGCGTGGCGCTCTTTTCCCGACGACCGGTAACCGAACTCGGCGGCAGGACGGTGCTGCTGACCGCTTCTTCCCGGACGTCAGTCCTGCTGCTGGATCTCCTCTTTCGTCATCGGTGGCAGGTGCTGCCTCACTACGCGACGGCCCGGGCCGAGGCGCCGGACTTAGGCGCGTTGGCTGGCCTGCCGCACGATGCGGTGCTGGTCATCGGGGATGCCGCATTGCTGCTCGCAGCGCAGTCGGCCTATCCGGTGCGGATTGACCTGGGGGCGGAGTGGAAGAGCTGGACCGGCCTGCCCTTCGTGTTCGCGGTCTGGGCGGCTCGAAGGGAGGCGAATCCCACTACGGTGCGCTCCATTCACGCCCGCCTGCTCGATTCCCGGGGGTGGGGTCTGGCACACCTGCCCGAGCTCGCCGCCGCGGCGGCTCAGAACACAGGCGTCCCGGAGCCGGCCTGCCGGGAGTACCTGGACGGACTGGACTACGCGCTCTCGTACCGTCATCTCGCCGGCTTAACGGATTTCTTCGGCCGGTTGGCTCAGGACGGGCTGGTGCCGGATGGGTCATTGTCATTCATATCCGCGGCATGAGATGGTCGCAGAATTGTGTCGCGGGTCGCGGGTCGTCGCCAAGGCGCAGCGCGGTTCGCCAGGACCCTCGAATCGCTCAGGATGAGGAGATTCGGGCCACAGAGACCCTGGACCCGAGACCCGCGACTATTAACCCGTAAGTCAATAAAAGAATGACAAATACCGATCGCACTTCGACTGAATTCTCAAGCTTCCTCGAGCTCTATCAGCGAGCCGACCTGCTGGAGCTGGGACGCCTCGCCGATCGGGAGCGCTGGCGGCAGCACCCGGAGAACGCGGTCACCTACATCATCGATCGGAACATCAACTACACCAATGTCTGCGTGGCCGACTGTCAGTTCTGCGCCTTCTACCGCCGGCCGAAGCATCGCGAGGGATACGTCCTGAGCTTCGAGGAGATCGGAGCCAAGATCGATGAGTGCAAGGCCATCGGCGGAGTGCAGATCCTCCTGCAGGGTGGGCACAACCCTTACATCCCGTTCGAGTGGTATCTCGACTTGATGCGCTATATCAAGCAATACCACCCGATCCACATTCACGGCTTCTCTCCCAGTGAGGTAGTCTTTTTCAGCGAGCGCTTCAGCCTTTCGGTGAGCGAGGTAGTCCGCGAGCTGCGGAGCGCCGGACTCGACAGCATACCTGGTGGCGGCGGAGAAATTTTGGTGGACGAGGTGCGGGCCCGGGTCGCCAGGAAGAAGGCGCAAACCGAGGAGTGGCTGGGCGTGCAGGAGGAGGCCCATCGCCAGGGGATGAAGACCTCGGTGACGATGATGTACGGCCTGGGCGAGAGCGATGCCGATCGGATCGAACACCTCTTTCGGGTGCGCCAGTTGCAGAGCCGCACGGGCGGCTTCACCGCCTTCATCTGCTGGCCTCTCCAACCCGAGGGCACTCCCGGCATGTCACACTATCAGAAGACCGACGCGGTGACATATCTGCGCACCCTCGCCATCGCCCGCATCGTGTTGGATAACGTTCCCAATCTGCAGTCGTCCTGGGTGACGATGGGGCACAAGGTGGGGCAGGTCGCGCTGCGCTTTGGCGCGAACGATTACGGCAGCCTGATGATGGAGGAGAACGTGGTGTCCGCCGCGGGCACCACGTATCGGACCACCCTGGAGGAGATCGAGCGGCTGATCCGGGACGCAGGCTACCAGCCCCGCCGTCGCCGGCAGGACTACTCGGTCATTCCGGAGCCCGCGGCTGCATGATTGCTGGCGGTAGGGCGGTAAGGCGGTATGGCGGTACGCCGGTAAGGCGGTATGGCGGTACGGCGGTACGGTCTTCACAAAGGACGCTGCCGGCATACCGCCCTACCGCCTTACCGCCCTACCGCCCATGACCCGAGTCGGGATCGGCTACGACTCCCATCGCTTCGAGTCGGGCCGACCGCTTGTGCTCGGAGGCCTGTCGATTCCTCACTCTCACGGCCTGGCCGGCCACTCGGATGCCGATGCGGTCGCCCATGCGCTGACCGACGCAATCCTCGGAGCCGCGGGCGCCGGCAACATTGGCCAGCTCTTCCCCGACAGCGACCCCCAGTGGAAAGACGCCGACTCGATGGAGCTGCTGCGCACCGCGCATGAATTGGTTCGGGGTCGCGGCTACATCCTGGTGCAGGCCGATCTCACCGTTATCGCCGAGCACCCCAAGCTGGCGCCGCATTTGAGCCTCATGGCCGCTGCCCTCGCCGCGCGCCTCGGCTTGCCGGCGGGGGCGATAAACGTCAAGGCCAAGACCAACGAGGGCATGGGCTGGATTGGACAGGGGCAGGGCATCGCGGTGATCGCCGTCGCGGCACTGGAGGCCCGCTGATCGAGTCTCTACTGGCGTGGGTTTCCCATCTGCCACCCATGGCCGTCTATGCTGTACTCGCCGCGCTGGCAGCAACCGAGAACGTAATCCCGCCAGTGCCTTCAGATGCGGCTGTGGCGCTCGGTGCTTTTCTCTCCAATCGTGGCCTCACCACCCCGGTTGGGGTTTTTCTGGTGACCTGGACGGCCAACCTCTTGGGTGCGGCGGCGGTCTACTTCGTGGCTCGACGTTATGGACGCCGGCTTTTCGCCACCTCCACGGGGCGGCGTCTGCTCGCGCCTCGGTCCCTGGCGGTAATCGAGCGTGAATATCTCCGGTTTGGCACCGTAGGCATCTTCTTGAGTCGCTTCCTCCCGGGCATCCGGGCCGTGGTGCCGCCGTTCGCTGGATTGGTTCAACTGACCCCGACCCGAACTCTGGTTCCCATGGGCATTGCGTCGGCACTCTGGTACGGAAGCATCACCGCGCTTGGTGCACTGATCGGAGCCGAGTGGGGTCGTATCACCGCCATCCTCGCGGAGGTCAATCGAACGCTGGGGATTGTGGCCGGGCTCATTGCGCTCGCCGCGCTCATCGCGTGGTGGGTCCGCCGCCGACAGCGCGAACGTGAGCGGGTGTGGCACGCCACTCGGGAAGCACTTGATCCTGCCGCGCCTTCCTTCCTTGCCGGCACCGAGGTCGCCGAAGGATCCGCCCGCCAGGCAGCCGCCCTGCTGGTGCTAGAATTGGCCTATGCCGATCCCGTGCTGACCACCGAAGATCGTGAGGCCGTCGCCGAGCATCTGCGCAATCGCTGGGGAGTGGAGGGCGGCGCGCCACCGACTCCAGCGCCGGAGCATGAGCGACGCACCCGCTTCGCCGGCTATGCCAGTCGGCTGCGGGAGGATTTCGGTCGGAGCCAGCGGCTCGAGCTGGTCGAGCGGATGTGGGCGACAGCCTTCAGTGACGGGGCCATTGGCGCGCACGAGGAGCGGCTGATGGACCTGGCCGCCGAGCTGCTTGGCATCGGCCCCAACGATCTCACCGCCGTCCGCCAACGGCTCCCCCTGCAACAGTCGTGACATCCGCCGCCCTGCGAGATCAGACCGATCAGAGCTTCCGGGTGGAGGAGTTCCGCGACTACCTCTCGCTCGAATCCGGCCGCAGCGCGAACACGGTGGAAGCTTATACCCGCGATCTCCGGCGCCTCGCCGACTTTGCCATCTCTCGTGGAATCCGCGAACCGAATCGAGTCACCCGTCACCTCTTGCGTGATTTCGTCTATCTCCTCAAGGACCTGGGTCTGAGCTCGGCCACCATTCGGCGGCAAGTATCCGCGGTTCGCACCTACTTCGGATTTCTCCTCGGTGAAGGCCTGGTGAAGGACGATCCCAGCGATCGAATGGAAACGCCGCGGCGGGGGCGGGTGTTGCCGGAGACCCTGTCGGTTCGCGACATCGAGGCGCTGCTCTCCGCTCCGGACATAGAGCAGCCCCTTGCCTGGCGAGATCGTGCGCTGCTCGAGTTGGGGTACGGAGCAGGGCTCCGGGTGTCGGAACTCTCCGGGTTGGGACTCGCTGACCTGCTGCTGAGCGAGAACCTGGTGCGGGTCTTCGGCAAGGGGGCCAAGGAGCGACTAGTGCCGATCGGACGCAGCGTGATCGGTGCGGTATCAGTCTACCTGCATACAGTCCGCCCCGAGCTGGACCGCGGCAAGAGCGCTGGACGATTGCTCCTGAATGCCCGGGGCGAGCCACTGTCCCGGGTCGGCGCTTGGGGCGTAGTGAAGCGAGCAGCGGAACGTGCAGGAATTCGCAAGCGAGTCACGCCTCACACGCTACGGCACAGCTTTGCCACCCATTTGCTCGAGGGTGGCGCCGACCTCCGCGCGGTGCAGGAGATGCTCGGCCATGCGGATCTCTCCACCACTCAGATCTATACCCACGTGGACCGGGAGTACCTGCGTTCGGTGCACAAGCAGTTCCATCCTCGAGCGTGATCGTGACCGCGCGAAGGTCTGTCCCGCACGCGCTCCTGGCGCTGCTCCTCTTGGGCTGCACTCGATACCAGCCTCAGCCGCTCGATCTGACGGCTCATCCCGCCGAGTATCGCATCCGTCACCTGAGCGATCCCGAGGTCCTGAGCCTGGTCACCGAGTTCGCGGGCGCGGTTTCCGATTCTGGTTGGACCGACCGCCAGCTTGCCCTCGCGGCCCTGCGCTTCCGCCCTGACCTTTTCCGGGCACGGGCTGACTGGCGGGCCGCTCGTGCCGGCGAGGTCTCGGCGGGAGCCCGCCCGCAGCCGGGCGCGCAGGCCGATGTCGAACGCGCCGTATCGGGAGCGGAGGCAGCCTCGCCTTGGGTGGTCTCGCTGGCAGGTCTGTATTCGGTCGAGCTAGGGGGCAAACGAGGTGCCCGGGTCGCCCAGGCACACGCTCGGACCGCCGTAGCCGAGGCGGAACTTCGTCTGGTGGCCTGGCAGGTCGTCAGTCAGGTTCGGTCCGCCGTGGTCGACTCGTGGCGTGCTCGACAGGAACTCGCCGACGCGGAGATCGAGGCGGAGACCCTCGAACAGATTCGGGCACTGACGCAGTCTCGTTACCGGGAAGCGGTCCTGACCAGTTCCGAGCTTGCCCGTGCCGGCGGGGAAGTACAGGCTGCTCGGACGACTGTGAGTGAAGCTCGAGGTGCGCTGCTCACGTCCGAAGCTGGACTCACCCGCGCCATCGCAGTGCCGGCCGCAGCCCTGGACAGCGTTCGACTGGCCTCGCCGACGGTAGCGGGCTGCGAATGGCTCGACTCGCTGGGTAGGGACTCAGTGGAGGCGATCGCACTCCGGAGTCGCGCAGAAGTGAGCCAGGCACTCGCGCGATATGCTTTGGCGGAGGCTGACCTCAGGCAGCAGGTGGCACAACAGTATCCGGATCTCGAGCTCGGCCCGGGCTTCATCTGGGATCAGGGCGTGCACCGCTGGACCCTACTCCTCACCCTCCCGCGACTCCTGCTCAATCGGAACCGTGGCCCCATTGCCGAGGCTGTTGCTCAACGTACCGCTGCCGCAGCTCGGGTCGCAGAGGCCCAGGAGCAGGTGCTCGGCGAGACTGGAGCCGGCCAGCTCGGGTGCCGCGCGGCGGGGGTCGAATTGGCCGCAGCCGACACCCAGCTCGTCGCCGCCGACCGGGCCGCTCAGCTCGCGGGACTCGCATTTCAACGAGGCGAGACCGGCAGAATCGAAGTGGCCCAGGCAGAGCTTTCGCTGCTGCGGGCGCGTCGGACGCAACATGCCGCGCGCCGGAGGTTGGTTGGCGCCGGACTGGAAATCGAGGGTGCCGCAGGTGTCTGGCATGAGAACGCGGCTCGCTGGCCCGATCCTCGGCTGGAGTACGGCGCGAAAGCGGAGTCGCAGTAATGCGCCTCAGTTTGCGGCAGGTGGCCTGGGTGGTCGTCCCCATCCTCGTGATCGCGCTGATCTATCTGTACAACGCCCATCGCGTCGAACTGGCCAAGGGCGCCGCTCGCGAAGCTCCCGTCGTCTCGCCAACCAGAGTGCGTGCGCTCGGGGACAACCAAGCGGTGGTGACCCTGGACTCGAGCGATCTCCTGCGTGTCGGTCTGGAGACTGCACCGCTTCAGCGCTCCACCGGTGGCTCGGAAGAATCCATTGCGGGCGAGGTTGTTCCCGAGCCTGACCGGGTGGCCGTGCTGCGCGCCCCGGTTGCAGGGCGGCTGACCGTTCCGCCGGGCGCCAAATGGCCGCGCTTCGGCGAGCATGTCTCGGCCAAGGGCGAGCTGGCACAGGTCTCCGATGCGCGTCCGCTGGCCCTTCCGTTCGATGGCACGGTGACGCGCGTTGGGGCTCAGCCAGGCGAGGTCGTGGAAGCCGGCCAGGTTCTTCTGGAAGTAACCGACTACAGCCGGCCGATGGTGAGATTGCCGTGGCCCGAAAGCCTTCGCCAGCAGCCGCCGGCCTCGATCTCGCTTCAGCCCGTGGGGACGGATGAGCGGGTTGCGGCAGGCTTTGTGGGCGCAGCGGCCGAAGCCGATCCGATCACTCGTCGGCCCGTGTTTCTCTATCGAGCCCATCATACCTGGGCCGGCGCACGGCCGGGCACGCCGGTTCTGGGGCTGCTCTCAACTGGTGAGCGGAGCGCCGGGGTCGTGGTTCCCGACCGTGCGGTGGTGCAATGGCAGGGGCTTACCTGGGCCTATGTGCAGCGCGGGCCCGGACGCTTTGCTCGAGTCCCGGTGCCCACCGACCGACCGGTTGCCGGCGGCTGGATCGCCGGAGCGCCGTTCCTCCCTGGGGACACCGTGGTCGTGACCGGCGCGGAGCAGCTGCTCTCCGAGGAATTCCGCGCTCGGGTCACGGTCGGGGAAGAGGTCGGCGAGTGAACCTCCTCCCGCGCTGATGCTGAGTGCCCTGGTTCGTGCCGCGATCCGACATGCAGGCGTTGTGGTCGGCCTCGCCTGTGCCCTGGTTGTGTACGGCGCCAGTACCCTGGCTGACTCCCGGCTCGATGTGTTCCCCGAATTCGCCCCGCCGCAGGTATCTATCCAAACCGAGGCACCCGGCTTTTCACCAGAGCAGGTAGAGATCCAGGTTACCAAGCCGCTGGAGGACGCTCTCAACGGGGTCCAGGGGATTGCGGCGGTGCGGTCGCAATCGATCCAGGGTCTCTCCGTCATCACCGCGGTCTTGGCCGAGCACACGGACCTATATCGCGCCCGTCAGGCATTGGCTGAACGCCTGGGGGAGGCGGCTGGTCGGCTGCCCGAGACCGCGCGTGCACCGGTGCTCACTCCACTCACCTCGTCTTCCAGCACCGTGCTCGTAGTGGGGATCACCTCGAGCTCTCGGACTCCGATGCAGCAGCGAACCTTCGTCGACTGGGTGCTGCGGCCTCGTCTGTTGGCCACTCCGGGTGTGGCGAAAGTAGCCGTGTTTGGCGGTGAGGTGCGGCAGCTGCAGATCCAGCTCGACCCTGAACGGCTGAGGGTGTACGGAATTGGCATCGCCGAGGTAGCGGAGGCCGCCCGCGAGGCCACCAGCGTTCGCGGGGCGGGGGTCATCGACGAGGCCAATCAGCGCATCACGGTTCGCACCGAAGGCCAGATCCTCACGGCGGCGGGACTGGCCGAGACGGTGGTGCGTTCGGGCTCGGGCTCTTCCCTTCGATTGCGCGATCTGGGCCGGGTGACCGAAGGCGCCGAGCCCCGTGTAGGCGAGGGCGGAGTGAATGGACAGCGGGGAATCGTGGTGGTCATCTCAGCCCAGCTCGGCGCCAACACTAAGATCGTTGCCGAGCAGGCGGAGGCCGCGCTGCAACGGCTGGGGCCGGCGATCAAAGCGGCCGGACTCACGCTCGACCCAGCACTCTTCCGTCCTTCGGAGTTCATCGATCTAGCGCTTCGGAACATCACCAGCTCGCTGCTGCTGGGCGGGCTGCTGGTGGCCGGCATTCTGCTCATCTTTCTTTCCGACGCGCGAGCCGCGGCAATATCGCTCACCGCGATCCCGCTCTCTCTTCTCACCGGGATTATCGTCCTCGATCTGCTCGGGTTCGGTATCAATACGCTCACACTCGGCGGGCTGGCGATTGCGCTGGGCGAGGTGGTCGACGATGCGATCATCGACGTGGAGAACATCGCCCGTCGGCTGCGGCTCAATCGCGCGTTGCCCCGCCCCCGAAGTGCGCGAGCCGTCGTGCTGGAGGCCTCGCTCGAAGTGCGGGGCAGCGTGGTTTACGCCACGTTCGTGGTGGCGCTCGTCTTCGTACCGGTGCTGGTCCTGTCGGGGTTACAGGGAGCGCTGTTTCGGCCGTTGGCGCTGTCATACATCTTCGCGACACTTGCCTCCCTGGGAGTCGCGCTCACTGTGACTCCCGCACTAGCCTATCTCCTCCTCGCCCGTCACGACCACCGGGCTCGAGAAGCCCGCGCGCTGCTATGGCTAAAAGCGCGCTACAGTCGGGGGCTCGATTGGCTGATCGATCGCCCCAAGCGCGTGATGCTCGCGACGGCTCTGATCTGCCTTGGCGCGGTCGCAACCATTCCCTTTTTCGGGGCCGCGTTCCTGCCGGACTTCCGTGAAGCACATTTCATCATCCACATGTCGGCGGTGCCCGGTACCTCGCTGGATGAGTCGCTCCGGCTGGGGCAGCGAGTGACCACCGCCCTGCGCCAGGATCGGCGGGTGCGCTCCGTGGCCCAGCGGGTCGGGCGCGCGGAGTTGTCCGAGGATACCTGGGGAACACACTACTCCGAGTTCGAGGTCGACCTGGCGCCGCTCACCGGGCGAGATGCGGAAACGGTCCAGGACGACTTGCGTGCCATTCTGAGCCGGTTCCCCGGGGTGAACTTCGCGATTCGGGGATTCCTGACGGAGCGCATCGAGGAGACCCTCACCGGCTCGACGGCTGAGGTAGTCGTGCGGGTCTTCGGAGACGATCTCGACAGCCTGGATCTGGCCGCTCGGCAAGTGGCGGAGGAGCTACACCGCGTGCGAGGAGCTACCGACGTGCAGTACGAGCCACCGCCCGTCGCACCGGAGGTCACCGTGCAGTTGCGTCCCGAGCAGCTTCCGCGCTTCGGTCTGCGGGCGGATCAGGTCCTGGCCACGGTAGAGACCGCGACCCGGGGAGTCCGGGTCGCTGGCATCTTCGAAGGAAACCGCTCGACCGACGTTGTGCTGACCCTCCTGCCGTCGCGCCGTGCACGACCCGAGGACCTCCGCACCCTACCGGTCATGTCAACCGAAGGGCGCCTGGTTGAAGTCGGACAGGTGGCGGACGTAGCGCGGACCACCGGACGATTTCTCATCTCACACGTGGGAGCGCGCCGGGTGCAGACCGTCACCGCCAACGTCGCCGGGCGTGACGTCGAGGGCGTGACCGCGGACCTGGAAGCAAGGCTTCGGTCCAGCGTTCGACTGCCAGCGGGCGTCTACGCGGACGTGGGCGGAACCGGGACGGCGCAGCGCGCAGCCCGGCGCGAGCTCCTGCGCAACAGTCTCCTCGCCGGCGGTGGAATTCTGATGCTGCTCTGGCTGGCATTCGGCGAAGGGAGCCGGCTTCTCCTGGTACTGGCCAATCTGCCGTTCGCTCTGGTAGGGGGAGTCCTGGCCGTGTTCGCAACCGGAGGCTTGCTCTCCCTCGGATCCTTGGTGGGGTTTGTCACGCTGTTCGGGATCGCCACCCGAAACGCGGTCATGCTGATTTCCCATTACGACCATCTGGTACGAGTCGAGGGCGTGTCCTGGAGTAGGGCCACGGCCCTTCGCGGATCGCTCGAGCGGCTCGGCCCCATACTCATGACCGCCCTGGTCACCGCGCTCGGTCTTCTGCCGCTGGCCATCGGAAGCGGCGATCCCGGTCGAGAGATCGAGGGGCCGATGGCGATCGTCATCCTCGGCGGATTGCTAACCTCGACCTTCCTGAGCCTGTTCGTGCTGCCGACGCTGGCCTTGCGATTTGGATACTTCCAGGCAGCCGAGTCGGAGGCGACCGGCTGAGTCGACTCAGGCCGGAAGGCCCGCGCTTGCAGGGTCGGTGGACTCGAAGACACGACCGAGCCATCGGATGATGAGCAACGCCTCGATTCCCAAGGTGCCGAGCAGGACCACCGTACCGGGGATCAAGGCCCAATTCCCGACAAAGGGATGCAGCACAACCACGACGCTCCCACCCAGGCTGGTTGGGATGGCTAGGGTGGTGGCGAGCAGGATGGTGAATGCGATGATCATCAGCATGTTCTGGCCCAGCGCCTCGACTCCGCCGGGTCGGCCCACCCCGAGATGCACCCAAGCCGGAAACAGAATCGCTGCGGCATTGTGGATCAGCAGTCCGACGTAATTGATCAGCGGGAGATAGACAGCAGCTACGCCGAGAAGCAAGGTGCGCTCCGCGAAGTCGAAGCGAAAAGTGTCGTCCCTCAGAAAGGCGAGATACGCCACCAGCAGCAGTCCCAACTGGATCAGAGTGAGCGCCAGGGTCGAGGCGGCAACCTCTGCCTGGATGATCGAGGAGCCCCGCAGCGGATAGCTGCGAAGCAGGTCCAGCTTGGAGAGGTCTCCCCGAAGATCGTTTCGCACCCACTGTGGGCCCACGACCAGCATCACCCCGGCCCAGGTTAGAGCAAGCCAGCCTGCTACGTCAGCGAGGGTGCTCTGTCCCCGAATGGAGAAGAGTGCCGCGACCGCTCCACCCACGACGACCGCAAGCGCGGCGCTTCGGGTTCGGCGGATGCGGAGAAGGGCGATCAGATTCTTCCAGAGGATGGCACCAGCCCGCCAACCAACCGGCCTGAGCTCCAGGAATCCGGGCAGCGCACGATGGGCAACCTGCGGCCTGTGGCGTGGACCCTTTCGCCGGTCCGCGGCGGTCCGAGCGCGGTTGAGTGACGCTTCGGCCGCGGCCTCCTCGAAGGCGCTGTCTGACCGGACCACCCAGATAGCGTGGAGCACCAACAACGCCACCGCGGGCCCGATGGAATGGATCCATTGCGCAGTAGTGGCGGCGCTCAGCGGGCGCACCATCGCGATGAAAGGCCAGAGCACCAGGCTCGGCAGCGGCCGCTCCGTCTGTGCCGCGAGGGCGTTCAGAAACTGCAGGGTGCCGCCCGCCCGCCCCGCCTCGAGCGCAGGCAATGCCTCGACCACGCTCACGGCCAGCGCGATGCAGACGATGCCGAGCACGGCTATCGAGATCACCCGGTGCCGCATGCCGTACCGCCCATGCTCCGCCAGGCTGGTGCGCACGAAGGAGGCGCCCAGCCGATGGAAGGACAGGGTGGTGAGCAGAATCCAGATCGAAAGGGAGCGGAGCCAGTGGGAGGCGCCAAAGCGCTCCCGGGAGAGAATCAGCGTCCAGAGGAGCGTGTTGAACAGAATGAGAAGCTGATTGCGCAGCAGCTTGAACTGAATCAGACCTCTGCGCGAGATCGGGGCAGAGAAAAGGAATGTCACTTCTGCCGGAGAGAAGGCCAGAACCCGCCGCTCGACGCCGAAGATCCAGCCCCACGCGACCGCCCCCAGCAGCGCAAGAGCTCCCACGACTTCGATCAGGCTGCCGCTGACCAGGTTCGAAGTAGCCGGAGATGGCCGCTGGTCGATCAGAATGATCCAGAGATATCCCGCGCCGAGCAGAAGAGCCGCGACGTATCTCGGGCTGCGGAGATGGCGAAGCTGCCCGACGATTCGATTGTAACCCGAGCGCCAGACCAGGTATCCGAAAACCCGAATCACCGATCGGCCTCCCCTTCATGTCCCACAAGCGCGAGAAAAACGTCTTCCAGGCGCAGTCCCGCAAGCTCCGGGCGATCGGCGACAATGTCGCTCACCGTCCCGAAAGCGACCACTCGCCCGCGGCGAAGGATCAGCACCCGGACGCAAATCTCCTCGATCAGATGTAACAGGTGGGAGCTCAGGATCACGGCTGCGCCGCTTTCGGCGTGCCGGACGATGGTACGCTTCATCCGCCGAATCCCGGCTGGGTCGAGGCCGGTGAGGGGCTCATCCAAGAGGAGGGCTTGGGGGTGGTGCAGCAGCCCGCACGCGATGGCAAGCTTTTGCTTCATGCCTCTGGAGAGCTCCCCGGGCAGGGCCTTGCGCTTGCCCGAAAGCTCGAGCTCCTCCAACACGCCGGGAATTCGGGCCTCCGCATCGAGCACTCTATAGAGCCGGGCGACGAATCGGAGGTGTTCCTCTACGGTGAGGTATTCGAAGAGGTGGGGCTCGTCCGGAATGAAGGCCAGGGCCGCCTTGGCAGCTACCGGTTCACGGCTGAGGTCGTGCCCGGCGATGCGGATTTGGCCTTGGGTGGGAATGATGATGCCCGCAATGCTTCGGAGTGTTGTGGTCTTGCCGGCGCCATTGGGCCCGACCAACCCTACGACTTCACCGGCTCCAACCCGGAAGGACACCCCCTGGACGGCGGGGAAGTCGCCATACAGCTTCTGGAGGCCGTCGACCTCGATCACTGGTGCCCCTTTCGCTATCTAGATGTCGCGGGGGAAGCTAGCCGATGAAACTTTCCGACGTTCCGAAACGTCTCTCGTTGAAACATTCTCAGTAAGCAGCGGGGGACGTATGCGGAATTACTGGCTCAAGATACTCCTCGGCGCCTTTGGCATCTTCGTAGTGGGGATGCTGGGGGTGACCGTTGCCCGCAAGGGCGTGCAGAAGGCCCAATCGGTCGTCTCCGGCAGTGGCCCCATTTCCATCCCGCTCGGCTTCGTTCCCTTCAACCTCGGGGGGAGCAAGCTCGGCACGGTCGATCGTGTCACCCTCCTCCGGGACGCGCCCAAGCGCGTCACCGCGGTCGAGCTGGAGCTCAACCTCGAGGATTCCATGGTGGCGCAGGGTCTCGCGGGCTGTCGCTTGGCGGCGAATCTCGACTCCCAAAAGAACCGCCAGGGCTTTAAGGTTCATGCCGGGCATTGGGGAGAAGGTACCTTCATCTGCCTGGCAGCAGATAGCGCTGCCGGCGACTCCGCAAATGCTGACTTTGTGGAGTACGGCCATGCCCTCGTCAAGCCAGCCAACCTAACTATCCCGCTCTTCCTGCCCAGCGACATGGCCAACGACCTGTCCCAGGGACACTTCGACTCCGATTCCCAGGCGGTTGCGGATTCGATCGCCGAAGCCGCCCAGGCTCAAGCCGATTCAGCGACCCAGGCCCGCGAGGAACACGCGGAGTCCATCGCCGCCGCTGTGGAGTCCATCGCCAACGCTAAAGGAGAACGCGGCAGAGCCATTGGCGAAGCCGCACAAAGGAAAGCCGACCGAATCACGCGGGAGATGAATCGGATGGCGGATTCGCTGCGCCAGGCGGGTCTCAAGCGGGCCGACTCCATCCGCCAAGCGGTCAGCAAGCGGGTGCCTGCGCCGCCGCCTCATCCACCGGTACCGGAGACGCCGCAGCGACCATAGCTTCCGCCCGATGCTCCTCGTCCTCGACAATTACGATAGCTTCACCTATAACCTGG
>UEXR01000688.1_pt1 | contig 16319 bp, 12 predicted proteins | sample 4301101 | NCBI WGS metagenome assembly UEXR01 (sample SAMEA4773180, study PRJEB27434) | metagenome | biome: 2259; feature: agricultural soil; material: soil | place: USA | collected 2014-09 | depth 0.25 m
ACGGCTACGACATGCGGGTGGCGCCTGAATTCAAGATCTTCACCAATGTGCTGAGCGCGATCGTCGATCCCAAGAAATTTGATTCCCGCAGCTTCGTGGAGTTCGAGGGCGAGGTCTGTATCGTACCGCCCAACAGTTTCGCCCTGGCCCGGTCGGTGGAGTACTTCCGCATTCCTCGCAACGTCCTCACCATCTGCGTCGGCAAGAGCACCTATGCCCGCTGCGGTATCATCACCAACGTGACGCCGTTCGAGCCGGAGTGGGAAGGACATGTGACTCTGGAGATCTCGAACACCACCCCGCTTCCGGCCAAGGTCTACGCCAACGAGGGAATCTGCCAGGTACTCTTTTTTGAGGCCGATGCAGACGATGTGTGTGAGATCAGCTACGCAGACAAGTCGGGCAAGTACCAGGGACAGGTAGGGGTCACCCTTCCCAAACTCTGAGGCTCGGCCGCCCCGGGTGGAATTCCGCAGACCCAACTCTCGCTCGCTTGGTGGCCTCTCCCGGGCGGTACCCCCATTATTCCTTCAGTACTCTTCGCTCTCCTGGCCACTCATCACGGGTGGCGAGGGGCGCGCTCCGACAGCGGTGGGCCGTGCGTGCCGCCTTCCGCCATGGGACGGCCGGGCACGCCATAGGTTCAGCTTTCGCATGCGACACAGCGCGCTTCTCCTCGGCGTGTTGGCGGTGCGCCTGGCCGCTCAGCAACCGGGTGCGCCTGCGCCGGCCCAACCCGCGCGGCCCACGCCCGCGCCGGTCCAGCCCGCGCGACCCATCACGCTGACGCCAGCTCTCAAGCCCCCCGTCGCGGACACCGGCATCTTCAGTCCACTCCCCTTCCCCGAACCTAACGGAATCCGTCGGGCCGACGGCTCGCCCGGACCGGCTTACTGGCAACAGCGAGTCGATTACGTGCTCAAGGCGACGCTCGACACTGCAGCCAAACGCCTGACGGCGACGGAACAGATCCGCTATACCAACAACTCCCCGGATACACTGCGATTTGTGTGGATGCAGCTGGATCAAAACCTCTTCAAGCCTGGCTCGGTCGGCTCCCTTCTTTTCGCGCAGGAGAGTCGCTTTGGCGGCGCCGGATTCAAGGGGGGGTTCGAAATTCAGAGCATCACCCAGACTCAGCCTCCACCGGCTGGGCGCGCGACGGCGGGACGGAAGAAAGGACCCCCGGCTACTCCGCCTGCCCCGCTCCGGACACGAGTCAACGACACCATGATGTACGTGGAGCTGGCGGCGCCGCTCGCGCCGGGCGTGACCACCCAGTTCGAGCTGAGCTACGGCTTCAACATCCCGGAGCACGGGGCTGATCGCATGGGGCGGGATGGAAGTCTCTACGAGCTCGGGCAGTGGTATCCGCGGATGGCGGTTTATGATGACGTCCATGGTTGGAACACCGACCAGTACCTCGGCCAGGGCGAGTTCTACCTCGAATATGGAAATATCGATTATGAGGTGACCCTTCCCGCTGGATATATCGTGGCTGGGACCGGCGTGCTCCAGAATGCCAACGAGGTCCTCCCCTCCGCCCAGCGCGCCCGGCTCGCGCTCGCGGCCAAATCGGATTCCACCATCGCGGTTGTTACGGCGGAGGACCTCGCCAACGGCGCGGCCCGCCCCAAGCGAGACGGCACCCTCACCTGGCGGTTCCATGCGGAGCGGGTACGCGATGTGGCCTGGGGCGCCTCTCCGGAATACTTGTGGGACGCGTCGGGCTGGAATGGGGTGCTGGCACAGGCCTACTACCGCCCCTCCGCCGGCGAGTTGTGGAAAGAGGCGGCCCGCATGAGCCGCTTCTCCATCGAGGAGTACAGCACCCGCTGGCTCCGCTACTCCTACCCTCAGATTTCGGCGATCGAAGGACCAGTCTCGGGCATGGAATATCCCATGGTCGCGATGGAGGCGCGAGGTGAGGACCCGGAGGACCTCTACAGCGTGATCACGCACGAGATCGGACACATGTGGTTCCCCATGACCGTGGGGTCGGACGAGCGGCGCTATGCCTGGATGGACGAAGGGTTCAACACCTTCATGAACACCTTCTCGGAGCAGCACTACTGGAAGCGGGACGATACTCCTACCCGGCGGGGCGAGGCACGGTTCGTGATTGCTCTGGATCAGTCGCCCAACGCTCAACCGATTATGACCCCGGCCAACCGGTACCGCGGGAACGACAATCTGGGAGCTCTCGCCTACATCAAGCCATCGCTCATGCTCCTGGCCCTCCGCGACAAAGTGCTGGGACCCGAGGTGTTCGACTCGGCATTCCGGGAATACACCAGGCGATGGGCCTTCAGGCACCCGCAGCCCACCGACTTCTTCCGAACCATAGAGGAGGTATCCGGGCGCGATCTCGCCTGGTTCTGGCGCGGCTTCTTCTACACAACGGCAGCTTTGGACCAGGCGGTCGAGTCGGTGAAGCAGGGTCCCGACGGTGACGCGCAGATCGTCCTCCGAAGTCTCGGTCAGGCGGTAATGCCGGTAGAGTTGCAGCTCGGGTTTGCCGACGACAGCACCGAGCTGATCCGGCTGCCGGTGGAGATCTGGTATGGTGGCGACCGGTACATTTTCCACATCAATCCGGGCAAACAGATCGTGAGCGCGCGAGTGAATCCCGACGGCGGATTCCCGGATGCAGTCCCCACCAACGACGAATGGAGGGCGACCACAACAGCCACTCCGTAGCGTGAGCTTCAGTAGCTTGGTGACAGGCGCGGACTACCCTTCCGCGCCGTGGCTTGGGCGGTACATTGTGAGTTCTGCTTACCCCCGGAGTGCGCCGTGTCGCTGCCTGACTACCTCCTCGACCTGCCAGCCGAAGAGGCAGCCCGTCTCATTGCCCTGTCGCTGATGTGGGATCTGGTCGAGCAGCGACCGCGAGTAGATCACCCAGACGACAGCGAAGCCCTGCACGATTTCCGGGTAGCCCTCCGCCGCCTCGCGACAACCCTCAAATTCCATCGCCGCGCGCTGGACGGCAGCGTAACCAAGCGCTCTCGCAAGCGCCTGCGGCGTTTGGCCCAGTCCTCCCGGGAGAGCCGCGACCTCGAAGTCCACGTCGAGTGGGCCCGAGCCCAGGAAGGCGAGCTTAGCCCCCACCAGCAGGCTGGCCTGCGTTGGCATCTGGCGAGGTTGGAGCGACGGAAACGCGACTGGGACGCCGCCTGGCGCGCCGATGTGGCCAAGCGCTTCCCCATGCTCCAGCGAGAGCTGCAGGATCAATTGGAGCTCTATCGGCTTCAGGTTGATCCGGGCTCGTCTCGCCGCCGCGTCGCGGCGCAAGTGATCGGGAGCCAGGTGCTGTTATCCGGCACTGAGCTCGAGCGCCGGCTGGCCGATCTGGGCATCGACCCTAGTCCGGTAAGTGTCCACAAGACCCGGCTCGCGGCCAAGGCCCTGCGTTACTTGATCGAGCCGATCGCACGGCAGGTAGAGGCAGCGCCTTCGCTGCTCGAGCGTCTTGCGCGGCTGCAGCATCAGTTAGGCGAGCTTACCGACAGCCAGGCGCTGCTCGAGGAGCTAGGTAGGGCCCTGGACGCTGCCAGCGTGCAGCCGGTCGGATCGTTGGCGACGAATGCGGCTGGCCCGCCGGAGGAAGGCGGGGCCGAGGATCCGCGAGCGGGGCTGCTGGCTCTGGCTGAGCGGCTGCGTGAGCGCAGTGATCGGGCGCTGCGGGAGGTGCGGCAGGAATGGCTGGACGGCGCCGCGGACGACTTCTTCTTCGCGCTGACCCAAATGGCCAACAGTATCACCGAGCGGGCCGGCCGGCTGCTGGAGAGCGAGCGCAAGTTCCTGTTGCGTCGTCTTCCGGAGACTGCTCAGGAGGTACCCGGCGTGGAAATCGAGCAGGGCTGGCTCCCCGGTACGCGAGTAGTGGAGCGATGGCGGAAGGTCCGAGCGAGTGGCGAGCCGATCTGCTACCGGACCGTCAAGTCGGGCCAAGGCCTTGCTCGAGTCGAGCTGGAGGAGAAGACCAGCAGCGAGTTGTTCGAGCACATCTGGCCCCTCACTGAGGGCCGGCGGGTCGTCAAACGTCGGCGTCAGGTCGCCGCGGAGGGGGTGACCTGGGAGATCGACGAGTTCCTGGATCGAGAGCTGGTGCTGGCAGAGATAGAGCTGCCTTCGCGGAACGCCGAGGTCAAGGTTCCGGAGTGGCTCAGACCCTACGTGGTGCGTGAGGTCACGGGAGACCCCGAATACAGCAATCGGAAGTTGGCGCGGTAGTCTGCAGTGAGGAGTGAGGAGTGAGGAGCAGGAGCCGATCCTTCTTCTCACTTCTTACTCCTTACTGCTCACCTCTCACCTGTCACTTCTCATCTTTCCCCTAACTATCTTCCTGCTCACTGCCCGCTGCTTACAGCTCACTGCCTTCCCGGGGTTCCTTTTGCCACTCCCATCCGTTCTCGCGCTTCTGTGCCTCAGCGCTACCGTCGTGCTGGCCCAGCAGCCGCCACCCGCGACTGCGGGCGCGCCTGATACCTCTGACTTCCGGCGTTTGCTGCTGTCAACACCAAACGACTTCCGCACCGGAAGCGGGGCTCCAGGCCTCCGCTATTGGCAGCAGCGCGCCGATTACGTTATCCGCGCCAGCCTGGACACCGTGAGTCGCAGCGTCCGGGGCACGGAGCGGATTACCTATAGCAACAACTCGCCCGACACCCTTCGCTATCTCTGGCTGCAGCTGGATCAGAATCTCTTCACTCGCGAGAGCCGCGGGGCCGCCATCTTTGACCGAGGTGCCAGATTCGGAACCGCAGGCGCGGAGGGCGGCGTCCGGCTTGCGAAGGTCGCCGAGCCGGCTCAGTCTGCGGGAGGCAAGGCAACCGCCCGGGCTCTCCCCCTGAAGTACCTGGTCAACGGCACCATGATGCGCATCGACCTCGCCCGACCGCTGCCGCCTCGCTCGAAGCAGCTGCTCGACATCGAGTGGTCCTTCCCCTTCGGGCCCAATTCCAACCGGATGGGGATGGAGGAGATCGACGGCGGCGTGATATACGAGACGGCTCAGTGGTACCCGCGGCTTGCCGTGTACGACGACGTCCGCGGCTGGAACACCGAGCAATACTATGGTCAGGGCGAGTTCTATCTCGAGTACGGCAACTTCGACGTGAGGCTCACCGTGCCGGCCAACATGATCGTCGCCGCATCGGGCGTCCTTCGGAATCCCCTCGAGGTGCTGACCGCCGGGCAACGCAGGCGGCTGGCGCGGGCGCGCACCAGCGACTCCACGGTGATTATTCGCGGGAAGGCGGAAATCGCAGATCCATCCTCCCGACCACCGGCTCCTCACGGTACGCTGACCTGGCATTTCGTGGCCGACAGTGTGCGCGACTTCGCCTGGGCGGCTGCTCGGCACTTCATCTGGGACGCCGTTGGGGTGAACCGGGGCAAGACTCTGGCCATGAGCTTCTATCCACCCTCAGCTGACTCGATCTGGAATCAGGCCAGTCAGTATGCCAAGACCGCCATCGAGAACTACTCGCAGCAGTGGACTCCCTACCCGTACCCGGCAGCAAGCAACGTCAACGGCATCGAGGGCGGGATGGAGTACCCGATGATCGTCTTCTGTCATAACCGCACCGATCCGCAGGCGCTCTACAGTGTCACCGATCATGAGTTCGGCCATGCGTGGTTCCCCATGCTGGTCGGGAGCAACGAACGGCTGTACGGCTGGATGGACGAAGGCTTCAACAGCTTCATGAATCACTACAACTTTCCCAAGAAGTTCCCCGGCGCACCGCTGCCGACGGCGCGGGGAGTTCCGGAGACCTATCTGAGGAACGCGCTGTCCGGAACCGAGCAGCCCATCATGACGCCCGCCGACCGGATGAAGACCACCGAGAACTGGCGGCAGGGCCTGTACAACAAACCCGCCCTCGGGCTGGTACTGCTTCGCGAGCACATCACCTCACCGGAGCGCTTCGACCCGGTCTTCCGGGAATACATTCGCCGGTGGGCCAACAAGCATCCGACTCCGGCTGATTTCTTTCGCACCATGGAAGACGGATTGGGGGAGGATCTGAGCTGGTTCTGGCGCTCCTGGTTCTACACCACCGAGCAGCTCGATCAGGCGGTGGATTCCGTTGTATTCTCGGATTCGGCGGGAATTGCGTCACGGGTTTACCTGCGCAACGCGGGCGGAATGCCCATGCCCCTCGAGTTGAGCCTCGCGATGGATGATGGCACCACCCAGAGCTTGAGCCTGCCAGTGGAAATCTGGTTTGCCGGTGCCACCTATACCGCGCTCATACCCGGGCCCAAGCGGGTGCGGAGCGTCACCATCGACCCGAAGGGTTGGTATCCCGACGTGCGGCGGGAGAACAATCATTGGCCGGCGGGTGCGACGAGCAGCAGTAAAGCAGTGAGAAGCGAGAAGTGAGAAGAAGGCAGTGAGAAGTAAGAAGTGAGAAGTGAGAAGTAGTGAATAATTGGTGCGCGTCTGTAGGTCTCTTGGTCGCCTGCGCTCCCTCGGGGTGACGAGCTCCCCCAAAGCGCACTCCTTACTTCTCACTTCTCACTTCTTACTTCTCACTTCTTACTTCTCACTTCTTACTTCTTACTTCTCACTGCTGACTGCCTTCTTCTCACTGCTTGCTCCGCACCGGCGTCAACTGCCACAGGCCACTCAGCATGTCGATGGCGTAGAGGGAGCCGTTCGCCAGCTGCACGCCCCAGGTAAAGGTGTTACCGGAGCCTCCCGGAACCACTTCCGCCAGGAGCCGATTCGAGAGATCGCCCGAGAGCGTGCCGGAGACATCCAGCGCCACGACGCCACCATTGTAGTAGGCCGCGTAGAGAATCTGCCGGGCTTCGTCCATCCAGAAGTTGTGAGTACCCGCCCCATCCAGGTGAAACGCGGCCACCTCGCGCGGGTTGGTGAGATCCGACACGTCCACCACGTGGATATCACCGCTCGATTGGGAGCCGATGACCCCCGGTCCCTCCTGACCAATGAAGAGGTAGCGGTTCTCGCCCGAGACCGGGTTGTGGAACCACCAGCCGTTGTGGACCGAGGGAGAGACTGCGCCGCTGGAGCTCGTGATCAGGCGACTTACCTCCTGCGGATTCGTCGGGCTGCCGCCACGGATGCCGTTCCCCACGTCGTAGATGATCACTCCCGTGTTCCACGCGAACACGAATCCCAGTCCATCTCGCACGTAGGTATCGTGGATCCCGTACGCCGGCGGGATGGGCACCGAGGTCGCGAGCGTGATGTGGGTAGGATCGGTGACGTCCCAAATCATCCAGGCCGGGTCCACTGGGTCCTTGGCGCCGAACACGTAGCGCCGCCCGGCAATGACACCGAATGTGGCCGTATGGATGCCGGTAGCCACGAGCGCGCTATCGAGAAACGCCGGCCGCCGGGGATCGGTCAGATCATAGAGAAAAATGCCGGAGTTGTTGCCACCCTCGGTGCTGAAGAGGAGGAGCCGGCCGTCGTCGCTGACTTCGATATCGCTGACCGTGTAGATGTCGGACAGCTTGATGGAGTCCACCAACACGGGATTTCCCGCTGTGCCGAGGGACCAGATCTTGACCACATCCCCGGGAGTGTTCTGCCGTGGGGCCGCGCCCCACGTGCCGGTGTACGCGTACTCGCCCTGAATCCAGAGGTCTGAGCTGTAGCGGTCGGGCACGTTGTTCCCGCCGGCCAACACTTCAATGGTATCCCCGGGGCCGGGCGGTGGCGTAATTCCCCCACCGCCGCCTCCACTCTCTCCGCCTCCGCAGCCGATCAGGCTGGACAGCGCGACGGTAGTCCAAAAGGCCGAGGCCACCCAACTCGGTTTCGACCAGCGTCCCGTTCTATTCATGGTGATGGCCCATGCCCGGCATCATGCCGGCCTCCTCAGCCACACCATAGCGTCCCATCCGATGCATTTCCCCTCCCGCCGCGAGGCGGAAGCCCAGGCTGAAGGACCAGAATCGGTCTCTACCATACATGTCGGTCACGTCGAACAGGCCACCGCCGACCTTCCGGATGTAGCCGCGAGATATCTCTGCCAAGGGTTGAACCCGGAACGGGCCAACCGTGAGTCCCTCGAGCTGGTAGCCAACCGTGCCTATGGTCCAGCGGGTGATGCCGAGAATCGAGTTCTCCAGGTGAGGTCGGAGGGACCGGAAGCTGGATATTCGGACTTCTTCCGGTCGTTCGGTGCGCTCCCATCGGAGGTGGAGACGATGTCGACCCGCTGTCCATGCACCTTCGGCGAGCAGGCTGTGGAACACGAAGAACCCGGATGCCTCCGAGGTCCGGGCCCACTCCACCATCCCGTATACTGGGAATCGACCGACGGGTCGCGACCATCGGCCGGAGAGACTCCACTTGTTCTGGTCGGTTCCGGCGCCCGGTCGGTGCTCGGGCGAGTGCACCTTCGCATGCGAGCCCTGCAGCTCGACCCCCCTGAGCGCTTGTCCGGTCACTCGTGCGGACCACGAGTCACCGAACCGTCCTCCAAACCTGGGCCATTGCCCCGGCCGCTCCGGCTCGTCGCCATCGAACAGGCCGAACTCACCCGCGACAGCACCCGCGCGCACCGCGGCGATGGCCACCCAGCGCTCGAGAATCTGGCTCAGATGATGGTTCACCGGGAATACCAGCCCCGGTCGCACCATGGGGTCGTCGGTTCCGAACGGCGCGAACCCTTTGCCCGCTGTGAATGAAGCCTGAAGCTTGGGATCGAGGCGGCCGAGCCTGGATTCGCCGGAGAGGAGCAGCTCGTGCACATAGGTGTGGGGGTGCCGGCGATCTACAAACCCCTCACCCCAGTTTCCCAGGGCTAATTCTCCCTGGGGTATTGTCGCCCCTTCGAGATCCAGCGTCCCGGTGAACCGAAGATGCCCCCATGCCCCGGCGTGGAGCATCAAGAGCGGCTGGAGCACCCGTAGTTCGCCCAGGGAGCGGTCACCCGGCACCGGGTCGGCCCAGGTGTATCCCGGCACGGCCAGGGCGCTCACCGCGACCCAGGGCCTTGCTTGGGCCGACAGTGGGAAGGCGTACAGGCCGAGCGCGAGCTCCGGTAACAGGAAGGTCCACGCCCAGAGCGCTCGACTCAGTCGGATTCGGCCACCGCCCCTCGACCGGCGGTCGACATGGCTCGAAGGAAGTCGCGATTCATGCGGGTGATAGTGTCGATGCTGATCTCCTTGGGGCAGGCTTCCTGGCACTCCCCGTAGAGCGTGCACCCCCCGAAACCCTCTATATCCATCTGCCGCACCATGCGGAAGGCGCGCTGATAGCGTTCCGGCTGGCCCTGGGGAAGGAGCCCGAGGTGGGTGATTTTCGCCGCGGTAAAGAGTGAGGCGGAGCCGTTGGGGCAGGCCGCGACGCAGGCTCCGCAGCCGATGCATTGCGCCGCGTCCATGGCGGTATCGACCTTGTCCTTGGGAACGAGGATCGCGTTGCCGTCAGGGGCACAGCCGGTTGGAGCGGTGATGTATCCTCCCGCGGCGATGATCCGGTCCAGGGCCCGGCGATCGACCACCAAGTCCTTGATCACCGGGAATGCGCGCGAGCGCCAGGGTTCGATCCGGATCACATCGCCGTCTTTGAAGCTGCGCATGTGCAGTTGGCAGGTCGCGGTCCCCCGGTTCGGGCCATGGGCAACTCCATTGATCATCAGACTGCAGGAGCCGCAGATCCCTTCGCGGCAGTCATGATCGAACGCGATCGGCGACTCACCCTGCTCGAGCAGTCGTTCGTTGAGTACATCGAGCATTTCCAGGAAGGACATATCGGGGCCGATATCCCGCGCCTCGTACCGGGCCATCCGGCCCGCATCGGTGGGGCTACTTTGACGCCAGATATGGAGCGTGAGATTCATGAGATCTCCATGCAAGCCGCGCGTCTTTGGTCTTTAGTCTCTGGTCGTTGTTGTTGAAGACCAAGGACCAAAGACCAACGACCAACCACCGCGGCGAAGCCGCTCACTTGTAGCTCCGCTGCGTCAGGTGCACATGCTCGAACTGGAGCGGCTCCTTGTGCAGCCGCTGCCCCTGATTGGCGCCGCAGTACTCCCAGGCCGCCACATAGGCGAAATGCTCATCGTCCCGTTGAGCCTCACCGTCCTCCGTCTGGTGCTCCTCCCGAAAGTGGCCGCCGCAGGACTCTTCGCGGTGCAGCGCATCCCGGCACAGGAGCTCGCCCAGCTCCAGGAAGTCCGCCACTCGGCCGGCCTTCTCCAGCGCCTGATTCAGTTCCGCGTCGCTCCCGGGGACGTTCACGTTCTGCCAGAACTCCTCGCGCAGCTCCGGGATCCGCTCAAGCGCCTGGTGCAGGCCGGACGCGTTGCGCGCCATGCCACACTTGTCCCACATCAGCTTGCCCAGCTCCCGGTGGAAGGAGTCCACGGTTCGGCGGCCTTTGATCGCCAGAAACCGCTGGGTCCGGGAGTGCACTTCCGCCTCGACCTTGCGGAATTCCGGGTGGGTTACGTCCATCTTGCCCACCTTGGTCGATGCCAGGTAGTCGCTCAACGTGCTCGGCAGGATGAAATACCCGTCGGCCAAGCCCTGCATCAGGGCGCTCGCGCCGAGCCGATTGGCTCCATGGTCGGAGAAGTTGGCCTCCCCGATGACGTGCAGTCCGGGAATCGTGCTCATGAGATTGTAGTCCACCCACAAGCCGCCCATGGTATAGTGCACCGCCGGGTAGATCCTCATCGGAACCCGGTAGGGATCCTCATCGGTGATCCGCTGGTACATCTCGAAGAGGTTGCCGTAGCGCTCCCGAATAGCCTGCACGCCCATCCGTTTGATGGCATCAGCGAAGTCCAGGTAGACGCCTAAGCCACCAGGACCAACCCCGCGGCCTTCATCGCAGACTGCCTTCGCCGCCCGGGAGGCGATATCGCGGGGTGCCAGGTTGCCGAAGCTGGGATAGCGACGTTCGAGGTAATAGTCCCGCTCACTTTCCGGGATCTCGCTCGGTCCACGGGTCTCGCCCTGCTGCTGGGGCACCCAAACCCGCCCGTCGTTGCGCAGCGACTCACTCATCAGAGTCAGCTTGGATTGATAGTCTCCGCTCACCGGGATGCAGGTCGGGTGAATCTGGGTGTAGCACGGGTTGGCGAAGGCTGCTCCCCGCTTGTGCGCCCGCCAGATGGCAGTGACGTTGGATCCCTTGGCGTTGGTGGACAGATAGAAGACGTTCCCGTAGCCACCGGTCCCCAACACCACCGCGTCACCCGCATGCGACTCGATCTTGCCGGTCACCATGTCCCGCACCACGATCCCCCGCGCCCGTCCGTCGATCACGACCAGATCCAGCATCTCGGTCCGGGGATACATGGTCACCCCTCCTCGAGCTACCTCCTTTTCCAACGCCTGATAAGCACCCAGCAGCAGCTGCTGTCCGGTCTGCCCCCGGGCGTAGAAGGTTCGGGAGACCTGCGCGCCGCCGAACGACCGATTGGCCAGTAATCCACCATACTCCCGCGCAAAGGGCACACCTTGAGCGACACATTGGTCGATGATGGCCACGCTGATCTGGGCCAACCGGTACACGTTGGCTTCGCGAGCGCGGAAATCGCCGCCCTTCACCGTGTCATAGAACAGCCGATAGACGCTGTCGCCGTCGTTGCGATAGTTCTTGGCTGCGTTGATGCCACCCTGGGCGGCGATGCTGTGGGCCCGGCGAGGAGAGTCCTGGAAGCAGAGACACTTCACCTGGTAGCCCAGCTCGCTGAGCGTGGCCGCGGCGGAGGCTCCCGCGAGCCCGCTGCCTACCACGATGACGGTGTGCTTTCGCTTATTCGCGGGATTCACCAACCTCATTTCGAAGCGGTGGCGGTCCCATTTCTTTTCTATTGGGCCAGGGGGGATCTTAGACTTGAGTTCCATGCCTCACTCCTTACTTCTCACTTCTCACTTCTCACTTCTCACTTCACCACTCCCGCATACACCGCCAGCGGAATCACGCTAAACCCCAGCCAGATGAACACTGCAAGCACCAGCGCCAGCCGCCGGCGCAGGGGGTGCCGCGACGGAGGGCTGAAGCCCAGACTGCGGCCTCCGCTCCAGATCCCGTGGTAAAGATGCAGCCCCACCGCCGCCATCGCGACCAGATAGAACGCCACCACGAGAGGATTGCGGAACCCCACGGTTACGTTGTGAAAGGGGTCACCCTCGACAAAATCCGAGTGCACTGTCCCGGTGGTGAAATGCAGGATGTGGTAGATCAAAAACACCAGAATGAGCGCTCCGCCCCACCGGATGGTGCGCGACGCCAAGGTCGAAACTTGCAGCTCAGCCCCGCCCTGATAGCCGATCGGTCGCGCGGCGCGTCGTCGAAGGGTCAGCTGCAGCGCAGCGACCACGTGCAGCACCAACGCTGCGAGGAGGATCAGCCGCGCGGCCCACAACGCACCCCCCGTTCCGTGCAGAAAGGCGCTGTATGCATTGATGCGGACTGGACCTTGAAATACGAGGAGATTGGCTAGGACATGGGTGATGAGGTACGCCACCATGATGATTCCGGTGACGGCCATGACCACTTTTTTTCCGACCGACGAGTCCCAGAAGACCCGTATGCGGTTCACCGGGCCTCCCTGTTAACCGTCGACCACCGCCTGTGTCGCCCGCACCGCCTCGGCGGACTTGTACAACTCCTCCCGCTCGGCATCGCTGAGCTTGATCTCCAGGATGCGCTCCAGCCCGCCTCGACCGAGCTTGCAGGGCACCCCGCAGAAGACATCCCGCAGACCGAACTCCCCCTGGAGCCACGCTGAACAGGGCAGAATGCGCTTCTTGTCCAGCGCAATCGCCTCCACCATCTGGACCGCCGCGGCACTCGGAGCATAGTAGGCGGAGCCGGTCTTGAGGAAAGCCACGATCTCGGCACCGCCGTTCCGGGTTCGATCGACGATGGAGGCAAGCTTCGCCGCGTCGATAAGCTGGGTTACAGGAATGCCTGAGACCGTGGTGTAGGAGATCAGCGGAACCATGGTGTCGCCGTGCCCGCCCAACACCATGGCCTGGATGTCCTCCACCGATACATCCAGGGCTTCCGACAGGAACATCCGATAGCGTGCGGTATCGAGCACGCCGGCCATGCCGATGACCCGCTCTCGAGGAAAGCCGGTCGTCTTCTTCACTACATAACACATCACATCCAGCGGGTTCGACACCACCACCACGATGGACCGAGGGGCGACCCGCGCAATCTGTTCGCTGACGGAGCGCACGATGCCCGCGTTTGTCTTCACCAGATCGTCCCGGCTCATGCCGGGCTTCCGGGCGATTCCAGCGGTCACCACGAACACTTCGGCGCCGGCGGCCTCGTCATAGGTCTGGGCACCCGCAATTCGCGCGTCAAACCCCTCGATCGGTCCCGACTGCCACTGGTCCAATGCCTTGCCCTGCGGCACACCATCAATGACATCGACCATAAAGACGCGCCGCGCCAGGCTCTTCTCCGCCAGGCGCTGTGCAGCAGTGGCCCCTACGTTCCCTGCCCCGACTACAACGACTTTTTCGAGCATGAACCGACCTGGCCTCGCTGAAGGGCTGCCGTTAAGGGAATGCGAATATAGCAGTGAGTAGTGAGCAGTGAGAAGGCAGAAGGTGACAGGTGACAGGTGACAGGTGAGACGTGACCGGTGACGGGGACGCGGGGCCCTGCTCACCTTTCACCTTTCACGCTCTTCCCTGTCACGTCTCACCTGTCACCTTCTGCCTTCTCACCGTAGTTCGGATCGCCTCATACAGCACGATCCCGGCAGCCGTCGCCAGATTGAGACTCCGCACCGGCCCCGCCATTGGAATCGTGAAACAGCGTTCGGGGTGTTTTTCCAGAATTCGCGTCGGCATTCCCTCGGTTTCGCTGCCGAACACCAGGCAGCTGTTAGGCTCGTAGGGAGCCTCCCAGAACGAGCGTTCCGCATTGGCGGAGAAGTAGAGACAGCGATCCCGCCCTATGGCGTCCCGGAAGGCGAACCAGTCGGGATGGACCCAGAGATCCACCGCGTGCCAATAGTCCAGCCCTGCCCGCTTCAACTCGCTGTCATCCAGGGAAAAGCCCAGCGGTTCGATCAGGTGAAGCGAGGTGTCGGTGGCGGCGCAAAGCCGGGCGATATTGCCGGTATTGGGAGGGATCTGGGGTTGAATCAGCGCGACGTGCAGCGCCATCAGCCGCCGCGGGTGTGCATTTCGCGCCTGGGGTCGGCGCGCAAGCTGTCGATCTGATACAGGATGCCGCGGCGCGGCGCCTCCGCCCTCTCCTCGGCGCCGCGATCAACCCGAGCGGTCCAGGTTTCGGTTATCAGCGCCGCGATCTCGGCGTCGTCCTCCCCATTCCGAACCAGCTCCCGCAGGTCGAGCCCGGTCTCGCCATAGAGGCAGAGCAGCCAGGTGCCATCGGCCGTGAGCCGGCTGCGGTCGCAGGTCCGGCAGAATGGAGCTGTGGTCGAGGCGATTACCCCGAACCGGGTGCCATCCCGGAGCGCAAAACGCTCTGCCGGCGCCGAGTCACCCGGCTCTCGCATGGTCTGGATGGGGCCGTAGCGCCGAGTCAGGATATCCAGTATCTCCCGACGGGAGACCACGCGATCGAACGACCAGTGGGTCGCGCCGCCCACGTCCATGTACTCGATGAACCGGATCTCCAAGCCTCTGTGTCTGGCGAACTCGAATAGCTCACCTACTTCATCGTCGTTGAAGCCGCGAACAACCACGGTGTTCAGCTTCACCTCGTCGAACCCGGAGGCTCGCGCGGCCTCGATCCCCTCCAATACATCTGCGTGTTTCGCGCTGCGGGAGAATTGAAGCATCCGTTCCGGGCGCAAAGTATCGAAGCTCAGCGTAACCCGACGTAGTCCAGCTTCCCGGAGCGGCCTCGCACTTCGGGCCAGCAGCGTTCCATTGGTGGTGAGTGCCAGATCCCTGAGCGTCTCGTGCCGACTGAGCAGCGAGACGAGGGTAGGAAGGTTATGGCGCAGCAGCGGCTCGCCGCCGGTCAGTCGAATCTTGTGCACGCCCAGCCCTGCAAAGATGCCGACAAGACGGTCGATCTCCTCGAAGGTCAGGATTGAAGAACGGGGGAGCCAGACGTAGTCGTCCTCCGGCATGCAGTACTGACAGCGGAGATTGCATCGGTCGGTCACCGAAATCCGGAGGCTTCGGAGCGGACGACCGAATGCATCGCGCACGGGGAGCTGCCTGGACTGCTCGATCATGCGTGCTGGAGCCTCGGGCCGGCCTCGGTCTGCTCTGATCCGGTGCCGGGTTCCACCCAGCTGACCGACCCGTCCGCGTAGAACTCCTGCTTCCAGATTGGGAGCCGACGCTTGACTTGCTCGATCAAATACCGGCAGGCGGCGAATGCCTCCTCCCGATGCGCTCCTGCGGCAACCACCGCCACCGCGGTATCACCGATCTCGAGCCGGCCCAATCGATGGGCCAGGCTCGCCCCCACGTCCCACTTGGCTTGAGCTTCTTCCACGATTCTGGCGCACTCGACCTCAGCCATGGGCTGGTATGCGGAGTACTGAAGCCCCAGTACCTCATGCCCCGCCTGATGATTGCGAACCGTCCCCAGAAACGTCGCAATCCCGCCACGGGCCGGGGACTGGACGGCCAGAACCAGCGTGGTGATGTCGATCGGCTGTTCGGTCAGATATGCCATTCTCACCCTCCCGCGAGCGGTGGAAGTACCGCGACCTCGTCTCCTGGGGCGAGCGGCGCCTCCAGGCCGACGTGCGCGAGATTGAGCGCGCAAAGCGGCCTTTGCGGCAGGCGCTCGCCTCCGGGTAGCGCGCGGAGCCGGTCGAGCACTGCGCCCACGGTAGCCGGTGAAGCGAGGGACAATTGGATCGAGTCGAAGCCCAAGTGCTCGGCGTAGCTCGCGAAGAGCAGGACTCGGACATCGACCTCTGAAGCGGCTGCATTGACCATGCTTGGAAGCTAATGGAAAAGGGGCCTCGCCGGGTTCGCTGCCCCGGAGTGGACCCCTTCAACGCCGACTCTACGACGGCGAGTCGAGCGGAATCAGATACCCTGCAGCGGCTCGGCTGCGGGCGCACTCTCGTCCGCAACCAGGGCGCGTAACTCCTTGCTGGGCTTAAAGACCGGGACCGGACGGGCAGCGACCTCAACCGGATCGCCGGTCCTGGGGTTGCGCGCCATACGGGTCTTCCGGCGCCGGATCTTGAAGGTCCCGAACCCACGGACCTCGATATTGTGCTGCTGCCTGAGCGCCTCTTTGACCGCCTCGAGGAATGCGTCTACCACGCGGGCGCAATCCTTCTTAGAGATCATTGGACCCGCGGTGCGGGCGATTGAGGCGGTTACCTGTTCGACGAGATCGG
>UEXR01000444.1_pt1 | contig 16193 bp, 13 predicted proteins | sample 4301101 | NCBI WGS metagenome assembly UEXR01 (sample SAMEA4773180, study PRJEB27434) | metagenome | biome: 2259; feature: agricultural soil; material: soil | place: USA | collected 2014-09 | depth 0.25 m
GAGAGGATCATGGTGACGCCCCCGAGCGCGCCGAGTGCCCAGAGTGTCCAGACGAAGAAGAAGCCGCCGGTGGACGCGGCGATCTCGGGATAGTGTGCCCCCCTCATGTGAATGACGGGGATGGCTGCCGCGAACAACCCCACGAGGAACATGATGACGTGCCCCCATCGCCGTTCGGCGAGCACCAGCGTGCCGTACAGGAGGACCACCAGGACGACCAGCGCAGTATTTGAAGACTCGGCCTTCGATATCCCGCGAACGATGTCGTCCGTCACGTGAAGCGTTAGCAAGAGGAGCGACAGCAGGGACGTGATCTTCAGCACGCCGTTGTTGTTCACTGATGGTCTCCGTGTTTGAGGGCCGTCGAAGGGCCAAGCTCCAGAACCAAATACCGGCCCTCGATCCGAGCACGCAATGCCGGCTCCGGCACCTCCTGAATCACGTCGATGGAGCCGGCCGGGACTCGCCTGAAGGTGACGGCCCGTACGCCTCTGTTCGCCTGCGACTTGTGAGCCTTTGCGAGTATGCCGGCATTACCCATCCTCCCGCTCTCATAGGCGGAATCCCAGGAGATGCTGCACGCGAGCGAATCGTGCTCGAGTCGCAGGAGGTCCAGCGGCACCTTGAAGAGCGCCGTGGCAGATCCCACCTGCGCTTCGAGTGTCAGACCATCCGTAGTCTGGGCTCTCACTAGGGACGCTGCGGGCGCAGCTAGAATGAGCAGGCTTATGAAATGTCTCAGTGTGACCTCGAAAGTGGCCGATCGGCCTAACGGATCGCGCTTAAGCTGCGGCGCGAAGGCACAACAAACACGAACATAACGTTTCCTTTGAAGACCAGCGCCGCCAGCTTCAAGCGCATGTTAGGCGGCGCCCTCAGTCGGACGATGCTAATGTCGCAACCCATCGAGGCTCACAGAGCCGGGGCCGAGAAGCGCTAGCGCGAAAGCCCCTGCTGCTGCTGCGAATACGGAAGCATTGAGGGCGGACTTGACCCCCGGTCCTATAGACATGCCGAACGCGAACACGAGCAGAAGCACCCCGCTCGCGAGCGCCACCTCCCTCGTGTAAAAGCCCGCGAGAAGGGCAAGCCCGAACACGAGTTCTGCGGCGGTGGCTGCCCAGGCTAGAGCTGGCACGAAAGCGGCGGGCGCCCAGGGGTTCAGTTGGGCCGTGTACTGCGTGAATCGGGCAAAGTTGCCCCATGCGATGTTGGGCGTACCAGGCGGGCCGAACAGGCCGAAGCGGTCACCGACGGCCGAGAGAAACCCTACCCCGAGTGCAAGGCGGAGCAGGATTGGCGTCAGGAACTGAACGGCAGTCATGAGGTTAAGGCTAGACCGCATGCCGAGTCTCCTGCGTCGCGATGCAACTCCATAATGACGGCGCCGCCTAACTCATATTGGACTGCAACTCGCCCAATCCCCAACCCGAAAATCCCGGTCGCCAAACGTCAAACCCTGTCAAAGATGCCGCCGACATCAGTACACTATACCATCCTATGACCACCACCCATCACCATGACCTCGAACCAGGCATGTCAAAACGGCGCTGCAGAGCTTGCCCTGGGGATGTTGTCAACACCGCCGATGTCCTGATGTAAGACCTCGCGATAGAGGAAGAGCAGCGCGGTGCGCGGACTGTAATGTCGCATACGCACGACGCAGCGCACTAAGCTCAAGAGCTTGGGTCGCGCTTGCGAGCGGAGGGCGAGAAAACGCGGGACCGCCTTCACGGCTCCGAACCAATCGAAGCCGGAAACGATAAGCCGCCGCCGAGTACCTACCCTCGACGGCGGCTCACCTCACCACCCTCCTGCTGACTTGCCATTCCACTACGCCGCCGGCCTGACATCCTCCGACGTCCCGCTGCCTGGAGTCCCACCTCCAGGTGTCCCACTTCCCGGCGTATCCTGAGCCGGCTCTGACGAGCTCGGCTCGGCGAGGACGCTACTAGCGCTCTCCCAGGCCGCTAGTCGCTCAGGGTCACGGGCGAACCGCAACCGCTGAATGCCGTCCATCACTTTCACGACCTGCGTGATCTTGTTACCCAGAATCTTGAGGTCCGCGGTTGCTTCGATGTGCTGACGCCGGGCTTCGACACCCTGCAGCACCGCCTGCTCGAACCGATCCACCATCGTGACCAGGTCATCGAGCACCGACTGCGCCAATCCGTGCTTCAGCAGCAGCTCATGGTTGGCCTGCGCTGTGGCGGTAATGGTGCCGACCGCAGTGCGAAAACCGCGGATGGTTCTGGTGTCGCCTCGAATCCGCAGCCCCGGTTCCAGCTCCGGTTTTTCCTCGGCTGCGATGCCTGCGACCCGGGCCACATGGGGCAGGTGGGTCTGCCGGATCTCATCCTCGAGCTGGCGCCTGAGCGCGGTCGCACCCCGTGACCTGGTGATGCCTTCGCGCTGCCGCGCGGCGCTTTCCTTCGCTTGCTTCAGCAGCTCGTCCAACTGAGCCAGCAGGGCGATCAACCCGGGGTCCTCGACCGGGTACGCGTGCACCGACTCCGACGCGCGCTCTCCCATGTCGATCTTCCTACGACTTCTCCCTCGCATACTGCCTCCAACGTTGTTTGACCGGTGGGCAGCCGGGTACCGCACCGGTCTGGCAAAAATTGTGTGACTTCACTCGAGTCTTCCGGCGCTCCGACTCAGGCGCGAAGCCAGAGTGCGAATAGTGTGCCACTCATTGCATGTCGCGCGGACGTGAAAGTGTGCGATGGGAACGATGGGTCCGTGTAGTGCGGCAACCTGTGGTGACTGGAGAGCGACGTGTCCGTCCACAAAATTCTGCCAGCGGGCGTTGGAACAGCGAAGGGGGACGACGAAACCACGCGAACTGCCCAACAATCAGTAAAGCGTGCCCGCGAGAACAAAGAGAGTGACGTCAGTTCAGCGAAAGGTGCACCCGGAACGTTGGAGGGTGACAGGCCAACAATGCAGGGTGACAGCCGGACGGCGAGGGCGAACCGGTAAACACGGTGACCGGCCAGATCAGCAACCAACGTTGTTCCATCGGGGGTTAGCCGGGACGTTCGGACACGAAGGCCGGCCACTGAAGCAACCTGTCCGGTGGTTCGATCACGGTGCCCGGCCGCCGCGAGCATGTGCAGTTCCGCCTGTTCTGCATGCCCGGCCGCGGCGACACAGAACCCGGCCGGCCGGACATACCCTGCGACCTCACCCGGTATGCCTTCGGCCGCGGGAGCAGAACCGGCGGCGCAACTGTCAGCGCCGACTGCCGGCGCCTCAACCACTCCTTCCGGTCTGGCGAAGTAGCCGAGCACAGCGGCCGAATCTCTGCCGACTGGTCTGATGACTCTGCTCGATGTCCGAATTGTTGGTCAGGAATTGATGATGTCCGGGTCGACTGTCCACTTTCAGGGACAGCAACTGCATTTGGTCGGGTCGCGAGTCCCATCGTTTCACCACCGCAGCCGGCCACTGCGCTGCAGAACCCAACCCTTCTACATTATCTGTCGACCCCGATACCAAAATGTGGAGGGACCATGCCCCAGGGCGGCTTTGCCGAGCAGATCGCTACCCTGAACACCACGCTGCAGGCAATCGAGTCCCGGGTGGCGAGCGGCGAGGTGACCGCGGACGCGCTCGCCGAATTCAAGAGCTCGGTCGACGACATGCGGCTCCGCCTCTGGGGCCTGCTCAGCGCTGGAAGCGCCAACGATTATCGCGCCTTCCAGGAGCGCTTTCGCCTCCGCCGCGCCAAAGAGATCTGTCGCGGGCTCGAGACCGACCTCAAGAACGGCGGGATGAGCACCCGGCATGAAGAGCTGCCGGCTCTGGCCGAGGCAGCCGTCGCGCTGGCCCGGAGCATCGAAGCCTCCCAACCGCGGCGCCCTGGCTGATGCCGGACCTTCATACCCTCATCCTCTTCATGAGCGCTGGTCTGGCGCTAAATCTGACCCCCGGGCCGGACATGCTCTACGTGGCGACTCGGAGCACGGGAGAGGGGCGGGCGGCAGGGCTGGTTTCGGCACTTGGCATCGCGACCGGGTGCCTATTCCATATAAGTGCACTCGCCCTGGGTCTCTCTGCGGTGCTGGCGACGGTTCCGGCCCTCTACGATGCGGTGCGCTACCTGGGTGCCGCCTACCTCTGTTATCTGGGCATCCGCGCGTTGCTGGCGCCCACTCAGCTCGACCTGTCCGGACGCCTGGAACCCAGACGACTGGGTTCCATCTACCGCCAGGGTGTACTCACCAATGTTCTGAATCCCAAGGTCGCGCTCTTCTTCCTGGCTCTGCTCCCTCAATTCGTCGATCCCGCCCGTGGCAGCCCGGCTCAGCAGATCATCGTCCTCGGCTTGCTGTTCAATACCACGGGAACCATCGTCAACGCGCTGGTGGCGATCGGAGCGAGCCGCGCAACCACCTGGATCCGTTCCAAACCTCGCTTCCTGGCGCTGGCCCAGCGCGCCACCGGCGCCATCTTCATCGGCCTCGGCCTTCGGCTGGCAGTGAGCGGCAGGCGATGAACATTCGGCATGCCATGGGTCGCTCGGTGTCGACCCGCGCCCCCCAGCTCAGTGATGCGCCTAGACTCTCGGAGCTCTCCAGTCAACTCGGGTATCCGGTTTTTGAGGTGGACCTCGGTCGACGACTTGACCGGCTGCTGTCGCGTCCCGATCACCATATCGTTCTCGCGGAGTCCACCCCAGACCTGGTGGTCGGGTGGATCCACGCGGCGGAGCAATGGGTCCTGGAGTCCGAGCCGTCGGGTGAGATCCTCGGCCTCGTGGTAGATCAGAGTTGCCGAGGGCAGGGGATCGGCCGGATCCTGGTGAGCGCGGTCGAGACATGGGCAGCGACTCGTGGCCTAGCCACGATCAAGGTGCGCAGCAACGTGGTTCGGGCCGAATCCCATCCCTTTTACCAGCGGCTCGGCTTCACCCGAATTAAGTCTCAGCACGTCTATCTGAAGTCGCTTGGCTCAGAGCGGTAGGTCAGTGACGCTGGCCCGGCGGCTGATGACCGTCGCACTGCTCACTGCGGCGCTGATGCCGGAAGCGGGCGCACAGGTAAGATCCCCCAAAGCCACCATCGATTCCCTCCGGCCCTGTACCGCTGCTGCAGCGGTTCTCCCCGGTGGAGAGCAGGTGGTGCACGGCCGGATCCGAGCGCAGCACGTTCCAGCCGGGCGCCAGACGGTGATCGAAAGCCTGCCGGATACCGCCCGACGTACCCTCCGCGGGGTACGCTCGCTCGTCGTTCGCACGTCGACCTGGGATACCGGCACCGAGGCCAAGCCCTCGGCCAGTCTCGAGCTTCGCGTAACCACTTCTCCTCAGTCCGGTGAAAACAGCCGCTTCATTCTCCTGCTGGACGGCCGCTCGACCGACCTGGGCGAGCTGCGGCAGCGCGCCATCGTAGATTCAGCCGGGCAGGAGCTCGGCATCTGGTCGCTCACCGCCTCTCTCAGGGCGCCACAGTTCCGCAGCCTGGTCCGCGCGTCGAGAGTCGGGATCGCCGCGGGACGGATCCAGACCACCTTGACCGCTGTCGAGCGGGAAAGGGCTAGGGCCGTGTTCGTCCGAGCGGTCTGCGGCGGGTAGCCCGGGAGTTGCAGGAGCTGCGGGTCGGCATGAGCGGCGGGTCGGCATGAGCGCGCGGCGGTCTCGCGCCGTCGGCACACCCACCCGCCTTCGGCGGGTACCCGCCGCGCACTGCAGTGCCCGGAGGGACTTTCCTCGCTGCCGAAGCGCCAGCGCCACGAACGCTGGCGTGCGGGGCCGCTCCCACGCTGCAACCATTTGACTCATCCATCCGTCTGATCGGAGTCGACCTGCGCCCCATCAACTGTAGAGCATGCCATGGATGATCTGCTGCAGGACCTCCGCTACAGCTTCCGCCGCCTGATCAAGAGCCCCGGCTTCAGCCTCATCGTGGTCACTACGCTGGCGCTCGGCATCGGGGCCAACTCCGCCATCTTCAGCGCGGTCAATGCCATCCTGCTCCGGCCGCTGCCCTACCCGGAACCGAGCCGGCTGGTCACGATCAACCACTACTATCCCACGCTCAACGATCTCAAGGCCCCGATCTCCGCGCCCGGGTTCCGCGACTACCAGCAACGCACCCGCTCTTTCGCCTCGATGGCGGTCGAGAGCAATTGGAACGCCAATCTCACGGGCGTGGGCGATCCGGTCCGGCTGCAAGGCTCGCGGGTGACGGGCCGGCTGTTCGAGACCCTGGGGGTGCCCGCGCTCATCGGGCGCACGGTGCAGCCCGGCGAGGATAGCACGGGACGCGACCATGTGGTGGTGCTGAGCTACGGGCTCTGGCAGCGGATGTTCGGCGGACAGCGAAGCATCGTGGGCAGCCGGCTGTCGCTCAACGGCGAGAGCTATGACGTGATCGGGATCATGCCGGCGGAGTTCCGGGATTTCTTCAGTCGCAACGCGGAGATCTGGGCACCGCTCAGCTTCACCGCGGAACAGTTGAACGGCGACCGCACCAACGAATGGCTCAATGTGACGGCGCGGCTCAAGCCGGGAGTCACCTTGCAGGGCGCAGCCGCCGAGCTGAGCGCCTTGTCCACCCAGCTCAAGCAGGACTACCCTGAGTACGCGCCGAGCTGGAGCCTTACCACCGAGCCGCTGAGCCGGCTTGCGAGCGGAGACATTCGCCCGGCGTTGCTGGTGCTGCTGGGCGCGGTCGGCTTCGTGCTCCTCATCGCCTGCGCCAACGTGGCCAATCTCCTGCTTGCCCGCGCGGCCGGGCGCACCCGGGAGATCGCAGTGCGAACCGCCGTAGGCGCCACCCGAGAGCGGCTGGTCCGGCAACTCCTGACCGAAAGCGTGATGCTCTCGCTGGCCGGTGGGGCGCTCGGGCTGGCACTCGCCTGGGGTGGTTTGCGTGCGCTGCTCGCGCTCAAGGGAGGCAATCTCCCCCGCGCGGATGAGATCGGGATCGACGGGACCGTGATGCTGTTCACGCTGGCGATCTCGGTTTTCACCGGCCTGCTGTTCGGTCTCGCTCCGGCCCTGCATTTCTCCAGCCTGGATCTGCACGGAAGCCTCAAGGAGGGAACCCGCGGCGCTACGTCAGAGGGGTCGACTCACGCGGTGCGACGGGCACTGGTCGTGGCCGAGCTGGCGTTGGCGTTGACGCTGCTGACCGGCGCCGGCCTCCTGGTCAAGAGCTTCGGGCGACTGCAGAACGTGGATCCCGGGTTCGATCCGGACAATCTCCTGACGTTCAACATCGCCCTGCCCACGACTCGATATCGCACCGACACCGCGCAGATCGCCTTTTTCGATGCGGCCTTGCCGCGGCTGGCCCAGGTGCCGGGGGTCAAGGCGATCGGAGCGACGTCAGTGGTGCCGTTCGGGGGAGCCTGGACGACTTCCAGCATCGAGATCGAGGGGTATCAGACGCCCAGGGGTGAGCCGGGCCCCTGGGGCGATCGGCGGGAGGTCAGTGCGGGGTTCTTCGAGGCGATGCGTATCCCGCTGCGTCAAGGCCGCACGCTCACCGAGGATGATCGGGCCGGCACCCGCCGCGTGGCCGTCATCGACGACGAGTTCGTGCGCCGCTACTGGCCACATGAGAACCCCATCGGCAAGCGCTTCACCTTCGGCCCGCCGGCCGGCGCGGCAGACACCTCATCGCGCGAGTGGATCGAGATCGTGGGCGTGGTCGGGCACACCAAGCACGAGGGACTGGCAGCGGAGCCGCGGATCCAGTACTACCTGCCATACCGCCAGGAGGGAAGGCCGGGCCTCACGGTGGTCGCCCGGACCACTGGAGATCCGGAGCGCTACGTCACTGCGCTCCGGGGGGTGGTCCGCAGCGTGGACCCCGACCAGCCGATCTCGATGGTGCGCACCATGGACGAGCTGCTGGAGCAGTCGGTGGGGCAGCGCAAGCTCTCGATGTTGCTGCTCTCGCTGTTCTCCGGGATCGCCCTGCTGCTCGCCTCGGTCGGCATTTACGGGGTCATGAGTTACTCGGTCGCTCAGCGCTCGCGTGAGATCGGAGTGCGCATCGCGTTGGGGGCGGAGCGGAGGGACGTGCTCCGAATGGTCCTGCGCCAGGGAATGCGGCTCGCGCTCGCCGGTGTCGGCCTCGGGCTCATAGCGGCCCTGGTGCTCACCCGAGTGATCGCGAGCCAACTGTACGAGGTGCGGCCCACGGATCCGACCACCTTCGTGCTGGTGGCCAGCCTGCTCACGGCGGTAGCGCTCGCGGCCAATCTGATTCCGGCCTTGCGTGCCACTCGAGTGGACCCCGCGGTGGTGCTTCGGGACGAGTAGGGAGGGAATCGCAGGCCTCAGGTGCAGGACGTGGGGTCTTTTGTCTCTGGTCTCAGGTCTTGGGTCTCGGTCTCAAGTGGTGATGCTTGGGCTCGAGGCCATCGACCAAAGACTAAAGACCAGAGACCCTCAATTGTGCCACTCCCCTCCCGCGGCTACCGCCAAGGTGTAGCTTGGTGGTACCACTGGGAGAGGACTCCATGGGAAGCATCGACGTGGTCCGGGAGTTCATCGGGCTGATCAACGAGCGGGACGTTGAAGGCCTCACCGCGGTGCTCACTGAGGATCATTGCTTCATCGATTCGCTCGGCTCGGTATTCATCGGGCGCGAGACGTTGCGCCTCGGTTGGGCCGACTATTTCCGGCTGGTATCGGACTACCGGATCACGGTGCACGAGTTCGCTCAGGGTGGATCCAGTCTGCTCCTGGTCGGGTCGGTCGAAGGGCGATCCGCGGGCGTCGAGTGGAAGGTTCCGGCGGCCTGGCGGGCCGTGGTGCGCGACGGGCTGATCGCGGAGTGGCAGGTCTACGTGGACAACGAGCCGCTCCGGGCGTCGCTCAGGTTCCCGGAGCCTCCGACGGCGGCGTGATAGCGTCGGTCTTGGTCTATGGTCTATGGTCTTTGGTCTCTGGTCCGTGCTGGTTGGTCACAGCTCAGAAGGAGAAACTGCAACATTCAAGACCAAAGACTAAAGACCAAAGACCAGACTATTAACTGCGACTTCCATCACAGGCGACCCTCCCTCGACTGCCTACCTTAGGCACGGACGCAGTCCATGGAGGAGACCGTGCCGGCAAAGAAGAAGACCACTCGTGCGCGAGCGGCAGGATCGCGGACCAAGACTCCAGCCCGGGCTCGACGGAGTAGTGAGAGCCTGCTGGAGAAATATCGGAGCAAGCGGGACTTTTCCCGGACGGCGGAGCCGCGCGGGGGGAGGGCCAGGGCCGCCCGGAAGCTCGCCTTTGTCATTCAGAAGCACGCAGCCAGAAATGTCCACTATGATCTCCGCCTGGAGTTGGATGGGGTGATGAAGAGCTGGGCCGTTCCCAAGGGTCCCAGCCTCGATCCCTCGGTGAAGCGGCTGGCCATGCAGGTGGAAGACCACCCCATCGAGTACAACACCTTCGAAGGAATCATCCCCAAGGGAGAGTACGGAGGAGGCACGGTCATGCTCTGGGACCGCGGCACCTACGAGTACGGGGCCGACGATCTCGACCCGATCGACGGGTTGCGCCGGGGCTATGAGAAGGGAGACTTCAAATTCGTGCTCCATGGCAAGCGGCTCCGGGGTTCCTGGGTTCTGGTGCGGATTCGCCGGGGCGATCCCACCAAGCCGCAATGGCTTCTCATCAAGCATCGGGACGAGTTCGCCGATCGGGAGACCGAGGTGACCGAGGAGTATCAGACCTCGGTCGCTACCGGACGTACCATGGAGGAGATCGCGGAAGGCAAAAGGCGGGTGTGGCGCTCGAACCGGTAGCGCGGGCCCTCTTCGCGGCCTGCACTCTGGTTCTGCTGCTTCCGCTCTCCGCTACCGCACAGCGCAGGGTCTATACCGGCACGGCGCCGCTCCAATGGAGCGAGTTCACCCGCGCGTTCGATGACTACGCGGCCGCGGACGGTGTTGTCGGCGGTGGGGCCGTGATCGTCCGGGATGGCCGGATCGTGGCTCACCACGAGTACGGGTTCGGGGATCGTGCCGCCCGCGAGCGGATCGTCGAGGGCACGATCTATCACTGGGCCTCGATCACCAAGACGCTCACCGCCATCGCCATCATGCAGCTCCGGGACCGGGGCCGGTTGTCGCTCGACGATCGGGTCACGAGCTACATCCCTGAGCTCCGCCAGATCCACAGCCGCTTCGGGCCGGTCGATCAGATCACCATCCGAATGTTGCTCTCCCATTCAGCCGGGTTGCAGAATCCCACCTGGCCCTACCGGTCGGGGAAGTCGTGGGAGCCGTTCGAGCCGACGCGGTGGGAACAGCTGGTCTCGATGATGCCGTATCAGGAGCTGGAGTTCCGGCCTGGATCCCAGTTCGGCTACAGCAACCCCGCTTTTATCTACCTGGCGCGGATCATCGAGCAGCTTACCGGTGATCCCTACGCGACCTACATCCAGAAGAACATCTGGACCCCGCTGGGCCTGACGCACAGCTACTTCGGGGCCACCCCGTATCACCTGGCGCGCTGGCGTTCCAACAACTACACGGTGCAGCGGGACAGCTCGGGCCGTGAGGTCGTTGTCGCCAACGGCCGGGACTTCGATCCCGGTATCACCATCCCGAACAGCGGCTGGAATGCACCGTTGAGCGATCTCGCTTCGTATGCTGCCTTCTTGACCCGTGCGACCCGCAACGACACCACTGTCGCCCGGATCTACGACACTGTTCTTAAGCAAAGCACACTAAGGGAGATGTGGCAGCCCATCGTCCGGGTTCCGCCGGACGAGGAGCTGGGTGACGCGGTCGGGCTCTCGTTCTTTCTGTTTCCTTCCGAGGGGACTCCAGTGGTGGGACATACCGGGGAGCAGGCCGGGTTCCGGTCGTTTCTCTACGTCAACCCGCAGACCGGCACGGCCATCATCGGCGCCCTCAACACGGTGAACGAGGCCCGCGGGGACCAATCAGCGGCCGGGTGGGCCAAGCTGACCCGCCAGGCGAGAACGGCAGTGAGCAGTGAGAAGGCGGTGTCACCCTGAAGCGAAGCGAAAGGGGCCGAAGCTCAGGTCGGGCTCCGGCCCCTTCCGCTCCTTTGCACTCGCCCCAGGGTGACGGCCATTACTTCTCACTTCTCACTTCTCACTGCAGTGTCGTCCACCCTCCCAACGCCTTGTACAATGCCGCGTAGGCCGTGGCCGCATCGGTGCGGCTCTGGGCCAGTTGGTTCTCCGCGTCGAGCTGGGTCCGCTCCGCGTCCAGCACCTGGAGGAAATCCGCCACGCCGCCGGAGAAGCGCAGCCGAGCCAATTCCGCCGCCCGCTCGCTCGCCGCCGCCGCATCCTGGATCCGCTCCACCCGAGCGCGAGTGGTGCGGTACCCAATCAGGGCTGATTCCACCTCCTGGAGGGCTCGCAAAACAGTCTGGTTGTACTGCGCCTCCGCTTCGGCTCGTCGAGCCTGGGCTGCGTCAACTCCTGCCTTCACCCGTCCCAGGTTGAGGAACGGCCAGGAGAGCACCGGCCCCACCGCATAGCGGAAGGTGCCGTTGTCTCCCAGCGCGCTCAGCGCGTCCGCGGAGTATCCAGCGCTTCCTCCCACCGTGATCCGGGGCAGATAGTCCGCCTTCGCCGCTCCCACGAAGGCCCGCTCGGCGGCCAGCTGACGCTCCGCCGCCGAGACGTCGGGCCGATGACGGACCACCGAGTCAGGGCTCGACACCGAAACCGTCTTGGGGAATTCGGGCAAGGCGACCGCCACTTGAAGCTCGTTGGCGACGGCGGCGGGAGGCCGGCCCACGAGCACGCCGACCTGGTACTGCGCGTCGGCCACTCGCGACTGGAGCGCGGGTATGGTCGCCAGGGTGAAGTTGAGCTGTGCCAGGGCGCGCTCGGTGTCGAAGGCGGTACCCCGTCCCGCTTCGAGCCGCTGACGGGTGACCTGGAGCGTGCGCCGCTGATTTTCCGCGTTGCGCTCGGCGACCGCGAGCTGCTCCTGGGATCCGCGCAGATCGAAGTATGCCCGTGCCAGCTCCGCCGACAGCGACACCTGCACCTCGCGCAGGTCTTCACGCGTCGCCGTCACCAGAGCGCCCTGCGCCTGCAGCGTTCGGCGGAGCCGGCCGAAGAGGTCCAGTTCCCAGGAGGCATCGAATCCCGCGTCCCAGATGTCCTGGTCGGGGAACCTGCCCTCAGCGATGGGGAAGCTCGCCGAAGAAATCCGCTGTCGAGTGTAGCCACCTGAAGCCGTGATCGTGGGCGCCAGATCGAGCGCCGAGGCGAACCGGGCTGCGCGGGCGCCCCGCACCCGCGCCTCGGCCGCGCGTACGTCGAGGTTCTGCCGGGCCAACTCGTCCAGCAGCCGATTAAGGGTGGTGTCCCCCAGCTCCTTCCAGAATTCGGCTTGCGCCAGCGCACGTTCGGTGGCAGGTGACGGCTTGGCGGTTGTATCCACCGCCATGGGCACGTAGGTCGCCCCGATCGTGTCTTTGGTCTCCCGGAAGGTCGGCGGGACCTCCACGACCGGCCGACGATAGGCCGGCGACGTGGCGCAGCCGGCCAACGTCACCACCAACAGCAATGTTGCCTTACGCATGAGTAGCGCCCTCCAGCGCTGGTTCAGTCCGAGATTCCGGAGCCCGACGACGGCGTCGGTCGACGAGAGTCTGAATGGTCACGTAGAACACCGGCGTCAGCACCAGGCCGAAGAAGGTCACGCCCAGCATTCCCGAGAACACGGCCACTCCCATCGCGTGACGCATCTCGGCGCCGGCACCGCTGGAGAACACCAACGGCAGCACGCCCATGATGAAGGCGAACGAGGTCATGAGAATGGGACGCAGCCGGATACGGCAGGCCTCGAGCGCCGCTTGCACGGCAGACCGGCCGCGTAGGTGCAGCTCGCGGGCAAACTCGACGATCAGGATGGCGTTCTTGCAGGCAAGGCCGATCAGCACCAGAAATCCTATCTGGGTGAAAATGTTGTTGTCCCCTTTCGTGAGCCATACGCCGCTGATGGCGCAGAGGAGACACATGGGCACGATCAGGATGACCGCCAGCGGCAAGGTCCAGCTCTCGTACTGCGCCGCGAGCACCAGGAACGCGAGCAGCACGCAGAGGGGGAAGACGAAGATCGCCGTGTTCCCGGCCAGGATCTGCTGGTAGGTGAGCTCGGTCCACTCGTAGCCGATGCCGTTCGGGAGTGTCTCCTTGGCCAGCCGTTCCATGATGGCGTTCGCCTGGCCCGAGCTCACTCCCGGTGCCGGAGCCCCGTTGATATCCGCGGCGGGATAGGCGTTATACCGTTGCGACCGATCCGGACCGTATGACTCCCGCACCCGCAACACCGAGCCCAGCGGCACCATCTCCCCGCTGTCGTTTGGCACCTTGAGCTGGGCGATGTTCTCGGCGGTCGCGCGATAGGGCGCGTCAGCCTGAAGAATCACCTGGTAGGTTCGGCCGAACCGGTTGAAGTCGTTGGCGTAAACGGAGCCGAGATAGATCTGCATGGTCTGGAACAGATCGGTGAGGGAAATCCCCTCCTTCTTAACCTTTTCCCGATCCACGTCCACGTAGAGCTGAGGAACGTTGATCTGATATCCCGAGAATGCCCCGGCCAGTTGCGGAGTCTGATACACTTTTCCCAGCAGCGCCTGCGTGGCCTGATAGAGCTCGCCCTCGCCCAGCCCGGCGCGGTCCTCCAATTCCATCTTGAAGCCACCGACCTGTCCCAGTCCCTGCACCGCCGGGGGAGGGAACACTGCCACAAAGGCGTCCTGGATGGTGGAGAACTTCTGGTTCAGCGCGCCGGCGACGGTGAGCCCGTACTCCTCCTTGCTCGTACGCTCCTCGAAGGGCACCAGGGTGAAGAAGACGATCCCGGCATTGGGAGCGTTGACGAAGCCGTTGATCGAGAGGCCGGGAAACTGCACCGCGTTCAGGACGCCAGGCTGCCTGCGACCGATGTCCGCCATCTGCCGCATGACGGCCTCGGTCCGATCCAGGGTTGCCCCGTCCGGTAACTGGGCGAACGCCACCAGATATTGCTTGTCCTGGGTGGGCACGAAGCCGCCGGGCACCTTGTGGAAGCCGAAAATGGTGAGCGCCACCAGGCCGACGTACACGGCCAGAGCGGGCGCTCTCCGCTGCAGCACGCTCGCCACCGATTCGCCGTAGCGAGTGGATCCGCGCTTGAACACCCGATTGAACGGCCGGAAGATCCATCCCAGACCGCGGTCCAGAATTCGGGTCAACCGGTCGGGCGCGGCAGTGCGCGGCCTGAGCAGGAGGGAGCTCAACGCGGGCGACATCGTGAGCGAGTTGAACGCCGAGATCACCGTCGAGAAGGCAATGGTCAGGGCGAACTGCCGGTAGAACTGCCCGGTGAGTCCGCTGAGGAAAGCGACCGGCACGAACACCGCGCAGAGCACCAGCGCGATCGCGATGATCGGACCGCTGACCTCCTCCATCGCCTTGTAGGACGCGTCGCGAGGCGAGAGGCCCTCTTCGATGTTGCGTTCGACGTTCTCCACCACCACGATGGCGTCGTCCACCACGATGCCGATGGCGAGGACGAGGCCGAAGAGCGAGAGGGTGTTGATCGAGAAGCCAAATCCCAGCAGGATCGCAAAGGTGCCCACGATCGAGATCGGCACCGCCACCAGCGGGATGATCGAGGCTCGCCAGGTCTGGAGGAACAGCACCACGACGAGCACGACCAGCAGCACCGCCTCGAGGAGGGTCTTCACCACTTCCCGAATGCCATCGCGCACGTTGATGGTGGGATCGTACACCACGGTGTAGTCCACACCCTGCGGGAAGTTCTTCTTCAATTCGGCCATGGTGGCCCGCACCGCGGTGGAGAGCTGCAGCGCGTTGGAGCCCGGGGACTGGAAAATTCCGATGGCCACCGCGTCCTTGTTGTTGAGCATGGAGCGCAGGGCGTAATCCCCGGCCGCGAGCTCGATGCGTGCCACATCCCGAAGCCGGGTGGTTTCTCCCCCGGCACCGGTCTTCACGATCACATCGCCGAACTCCTGCTCGTCCAGCAGGCGGCCGTGGGCGTTCACGCTGAGCTGGTAGTCCACCGGCACCGGCATGGGCGGGGCGCCGATGACGCCGGCAGCTACCTGAACGTTCTGCTCCCGGACAGCTTTGAGCACGTCACCGGCGGAGAGGCCTCGAGCGGCGACCTTCTGCGGGTCGAGCCAGATCCGCATGGCGTAGTCGCCCGCGCCAAAGATCTGCACCTGACCGATCCCGGGCAGCCGTCCCAGCACATCCTTCACCTGCAGCACGGCGTAGTTGCGCAGGTAGACCGCGTTGTAGCGGTTGTCGGGAGATAGCAGGTGGACCACCATGGCGAGGTCGGGAGAGCTCTTGACCGTGGTGACACCCAGGTTGCGAACCTCTTCAGGCAGGCGCGGCAGGGCCTGGCTTACCCGATTCTGCACCTGCACCTGCGCGATATCGACGTCGGTGCCGATGCGGAAGGTGACGGTGAGCGTGAGCACACCGTCCGCGGTGCCCTGGGAGGACATGTACAACATGTTCTCGACCCCGTTGATCTGCTCTTCCAACGGCGTCGCGACCGCCTCCGAGAGCACTCGCGGATTGGCGCCAGGGTAGACCGCGCGGACCACGATCGTCGGCGGCACGACCTCGGGGTACTCGCTGATCGGCAGCGAGAACATGGCGATCGCACCGGCCAGGAACACGACGACCGACAAGACGGCCGCGAAGATCGGCCGGTCGATGAAGAAGCGAGAGAAATGCATCAGTGCTCCGGTTTGGCGGAGTCCGGCTTGGCGGAGTTCGCCTTAACCGAGTCGGGCTTGGCCGAGTCGGGCTTGGCCGCGGTGGCCTGCCCGCCGAGAGCCGCCGAATCGGCCGACATCGCCGCGAGAGTGGGGGTGACTTTCATGCCGGGCCGGACTCGCTGTATGCCATTGATCACGACCTTGTCACCTTCCTTGAGACCCGAGGTGATCACTCGGAGGCCCTCGATGAGGCGACCTAGCTGTACCGCTCGATAATCGACCGTGTTGTCCGGCTTTAGCACGAGCACGAACTTCTTGTCCTGGTCCGTGCCGATGGCGCGGTCGAGCACCAACGTCGCGCGGTACTTCCCGCTGCCTACGAGCCGCAGCCGGGCGAAGAGCCCGGGGGTGAAGAGGCGATCCTTGTTGGAGAACACCGCCCGGGCGCGGATGGTCCCGGTCTGCGGGTTGAGCTGGTTGTCCACGAAGTCGACGTAGC
>UEXR01000658.1_pt1 | contig 16171 bp, 26 predicted proteins | sample 4301101 | NCBI WGS metagenome assembly UEXR01 (sample SAMEA4773180, study PRJEB27434) | metagenome | biome: 2259; feature: agricultural soil; material: soil | place: USA | collected 2014-09 | depth 0.25 m
TGCCAGGTCTTCCCTCAGGACAATGCCTGGAATCGGGATGTGAGCGCAGACCCCGTGGCGCCGAACTCGGCCACGTTGCTCTCGACCATGTCGCCCGGCAACGCCCTCCACCTCGATTTGGGCACCACCGAGGAGTACTACGGAATTCCCTACACCGTCGTGCCAGCGGATCAGCCGCTGGTCTCCATCACCTACGGGACCGACGGAGTGGACTATTCCGACGAAAGCGACACCGGTCCCATGCCGATTCCAATGAATGCGCCCATCGAAGGCGGCAGTACCACTGATCCCAATCCTGGCTCGGGAGACCGCCACGTTCTGGTCGTTCGGCAGGGAGACTGCACCCTTTTTGAGCTGTACAACGCGGAGCGGACCGCCTCGGGATTCCGGGTGAGTTCGTCCGCCATCTGGGACCTGAAAGTGAATGCGACGCGTACCGCCGGATGGACTTCCGCCGATGCCGCTGGGCTGCCGATCCTGCCCGGCCTGCTCAAGTACGAAGAAGTCGCCACCAACCGCCTGAACCATGCGCTGCGCTTCACCATCCCGCGAGTACGCCGAGCCTACACGGCGCCGGCCAGCCACTGCGGCGCCTACAACGATCCCACACTCCCGCCATATGGCACCCGGGTCCGGCTCAAGGCCGGTTTCTCCCTCGCGCCGTATACCGGAGACGCGCTGGTGATTCTTACGGCCATGAAACGCTACGGGCTGATTCTGGCCGATCAGGGCAGCGCGTGGTACGTCACCGGCACATCGGATCCGGGCTGGTCCGACGCGCTGGATCAGCTGCGCCTGTATCGCGTAACGGGAAACGACTTCGAAGTGCTGCAATCCGGCCCTATGACCAGCTGCTAGGCCGGACTCGCACGGGCCGACCGGAGTTCGGATTGCCGAACGGCATTGATGCCTTCGGTCTGGCCCGTGACCATGCGGCGATGGTAGTCGAGCTGGCCGAGATGAAAAGTGAAGTGACTCACCAGGTGAATCAGATAGTCTCCAGTCTCGAATTGCAGGTTGCCGATCACTTCCGGAAAGTCTTCCGTGAGGTCGGAGCCAGTAAGCCGGCTTTGAGCGGCGGCCAGCGATTTCCTGGCAGCCTCGATCTCCTGCACGAGCTCGGCCCGCGGCACGTGGCGCCGGGCAAATTCGGCCGGGCGATCTCTCACGTAATCGGTGCCGCCGAGTCGGGCGCCAAGGTAGTGCTGCACGTTGCCCGCGAGATGCAGGGCAAGGGTGCCGGCGGAGTTGGAAACGCCGGCTGGTGTGAGCCAAAGTGAGTCTTCGTCGGGATAAACCTCGATTTCTCGGCGAAGGGCGCGAAGATCACGATCCAGAATCGCGATCACGCTGGGCAAGAGCATGTCGTGGCCCCTCAATCTGCCGAGCGAGTACGGCCGGCCCGCACCGTTAGGGGCCATTCGATCTGCCGTGGCAATTTCGGATCTCCCCAGTGCGGCGCGATTCGCTGCCCCAGCGCAGGGACCGGGTCGGCTCCGGTCGCTTCAACGTAGCGCTGCACGGCGGACCAGGTACGCACGTAGCCAAGCAAACGAGACCGGGTCCAAGAGGCGACCATTGGTGGTGAGTCGATCGAGATCTCGTCGAAGGGAAAAGGCAAGGTGCGGTAACCGGTCTCCACCAGCCGACGCTCCTCCGGCCAGTAGGGCCCGATCACGTCGGTGTAGAACTCACCCAGCACCGCGTCGATCGGACCATGATCGACTTGGAGGTTGGCGTAGGTCCAGACCGCGAGCAAACCGCCGGGCACGAGCACCCGCATCGCTTCGGAGTAGAACCGGTCCAGATCGAACCAGTGCAGGGCCTGGGCCACGGTAACGAGCTGGAACGATGCAGCGGCCAGTCCCGGTGCTTCCGCCGTCGCGACGTGATAGGTGACGTGTGGGTGTGCCGTCGCCTGACGTACCTGGGCAGCACTCACATCGCTCGCGACCACATGGTCGAAGCTCCTGGCAAGGGCGACGGCTGCCTGGCCGCTCCCGGTGGCGCAGTCCCACACTCGCCGGCGTCCTGGCGCGACTTGGGCCAGTGTGGTGAACAGCTCGTCGGGGTAATGAGGTCGGAAGCTGGCGTACGCGACGGCCACTCGAGAGAAGTGGTCGCTCATCCGCCAGCTCCCACAGGAGGGACTGCCCTTTCAGCCGTGCCGCATTCTGGGTGGCTCGCGCAACTCGAGCAGAACGGCCCGACGTGGTATCGCCATGCCACGGAGCACCAGCTCGACTAATCGTCCGGTCCCAATCCCGCGCACAGCAATCCTGATACAATGACTGGCCGAGTCCAACGTCACCTGTTCGGTGCTCGGAATCTGCAGGGCAATGTTCGCCATGGGCAGAAACCGTTCGAGATCCGCGACCGCATACCTTCCGGAGCACTGTCGGCTGGGCTCGAAGGTTCGCTCGGGCCAGAAGAACGGAATGGGTGCCGGAGGGACTGCCTGCGCGAAGGCGGATTGGGCCGATCCGATGATGCCGGTGCAGGCAAAGACGGCCCAGAGTGAAGCTCTACGCACTGCACAATGGAGGCTGCGTTGCATGGGAAGCTCCTGCGGGTTCGTCTCTCCAAACTACACCGAATCCGGACGCCCGATAGATCACTCCTCGATGTCCATCTTCTCCAACTCCCGTTCGGTCGCGCCCCGGCGCAAGCGCAGGAAAACACTCTCGAGCAACTCGACCCCGAGCAGGATCCCGACGGTGACGAGCGCCATGAACAACGCCGCTTTCAGCTGCCCGAGGCCGATGAGCGAGCCAATGGCCGCGAGCATCCAGATGACGGCCGCGGACGTGACCCCTACCAGCAAGCCCTCGCGCGACAGGATCACTCCGCCGCCGAGAAAGCCGATTCCGGTCACCACCTGGGCGAGGACCCGGGTGGGGTCGACTCGGTCGCTCAGCTCAGAGGCTCCCAGGGTGACGAAGAGCTCCGTGCCCAGACAGATCAGGATGCTGGTTCGGATGCCGGCGGGCTTGCCCCGCAGCTGCCGTTCGAGACCGATAATGCCGCCACAGAACAGCGCCGTCCCGAGGCGCAGCCAGAACGCCGGGGATTCGGGGTCGAGAGGATCGAGTGGGTGCTGGATCACGAGGTGCTCATCAGGCTTTCAGGCCGTAGCGATTCCGCAGAGTCTCCAGGTGGTGCCGCTCATGTCCTGCAACAATGTAGGCCAGCGCCCTCACACTTACCGGGGTGCCATTGGCTACCCCGCGCTTCGTCCAGGCAGCGGACGGGAGGCCTCGAAAGAGAGCGAGCGTGGCGCGGCGAACGGCGCTCCACTCCGAGACGATGTCGTTGAGCTTACGCGCGTCGGCCTCCATCGCGGGGACATAGGCGTTCTCGTCGAAGCCCGGCAGCGGCGTGGTATCACCGCGGGCGATGCGAAGCGCCCGATCACTCATGATACGCTCCGTATCCGTCAGGTGACCGATCACTTCCTTGATGCTCCACTTGCCGGCCGCGTAGCGAAAGCTGCCGCGACTCTCGTCGACACCCTGAAGCAGCGCGGGAGTGGACTGAAGCTGTTCCTCGAGAATGGTCAGGATGTCCTGGCCCGGAGCGATGCGGTTGATGTAACCGGCATAATAGGGGTCGTACTCATCCGGAGCAGGCGGAGCAAGGGCCGTCACCGAATCACTCTCCGGGTGTGGGTGAGGAATCGGCTTGCATCATACTCGACCTGGCGTCTGTACGGAGGGTGGGAGCCCGAAGAGCGAACCAGAGACACACCATTCCAATGGGAAGTGCGGTTCCCACGATATCTGCTCCGGTGAGTACCCAGGCACCTCGAATGCGAGCCCAGATCGGAACATGCTGACGAACCGCGAGCATCACCAACGGCAGCCAAGTGCCCACAAAGGCCGCGAAGCCGATCGCCACCAGCGAACGCTCTCTTGACCACGACCACACGATCGGCGCGACCAGTGCTACGGCGAGCACTCCGCCGAGAAACATCCAGATGCCATCGTAGATGTGGAGCCACGGCAGCGACTGGCTGTACCCGGTGTAGCCTGCCAGCCCCAACGCCGCTGCGGCGAGCATGCTGCTCACTCGACGGCCGGTCGACCGGCTGACGATCGCAATGTCCCTGGGAGGCTTGGGATCGGTCACTCTAAGTCACTTGAGATCGGTATTGCAATTTATTTGGCTACATTGAGTTAGCTGACGCAGTTGAAGTTGCAAGTAAGGCCATATCTCGCCCCTGACAACCGAACCTGAAGTCTCCTTGGATCGTCACCAGGGAAGCCGCGTGTCCTGTGAGGCCACCAGCTCCCACCGGCCATCGCGCCAGGCATAGACGTCGAGGAATCGGAGTCGCAGGTCGAAGTGCTCGCCATCGGTGTGGCCCCGCAACCGACTCACCCCGGCGACCAGACCGACGTCACCCAGAACTCTCAGCGCCAGATCGGAGACCGTGAGCAGGTCGAAGCGCACATTTCCCCGGCGATACGATTCCAGCACCGTCTCGCGATCCTGTGGCCGGCCGGATGGATCGTAGCCGTGATAATCCGCCCCCAGGATGATCCCGAGTGTCGGGATGTCTCCTGCCTGCTCCGCGGCGATCAAGCGGGCCGCGGTCTCACTCAACCCCGATTCTGTAGGGGCCGAATTCACCGGCGGCATGAGCAGTCCGTTAGACAGCGCGCCGCGGCGGATCTAGATTTGGTGTCGCCCCCACCCCCATAAATCATGACCGCCCCATGACGCAATCCCGTGAAGCGCGCCTGAAACCGGAGTTTGCCGACCTCTATCCCGGACTCCAGTCCGGCATCTGGTACAAAGCTGCGTGGCTGTCTGCCCGCCAGTTTGCCCGCGTTCCCTGCGAGGGCGATGCCGCCTCGATTGCTCGGATGCTTGATGAACGGCATTTCGACTTTCGCGGCGGCGGCCATCGCCGTCGCCCAAGCGGCCCGATTCCACAGGAAGATTGAGGTCCGGCGCTCGCTCACGCGCTGGTCGCGGGAACCCGGCCTGATTTGAAGATCTGATACCAGAGCGCGCGATCGCTCGGTGTGAATACCTCAAGCTCCTCGAAAATCTCCCGGGCGAACTCGATAGAGCCGAGGCCACTGGCAGTAATCAGATGTCGATCGCGCACCGCCAGGGCGTCCACATACCGATCGGCCCCCTGATACTCCGGCGCCAACCCTGTGAGGTAATCCGGCGCGTTGCTGGTGTGCGCCCGATCATCGAGCAGGCCCGCACGAGCGAGCGCCAGGGTGGCGCCGCAGATCCCGGCGATCGGCACCTGAGACCGGAGGAGCGAGTGCAATACCTCCTCGAGCGGCTCTCGCGGATAGCTGCCTTCCCAGAGATCACCGCCGGGGAGTAGAAGCAGCCGAACCTCATCCGGTCGGACATCGGCGAGCGCACGATCGGGGAGCACGCGGAGCCCGCCCATGGAGGTCACTGATGAGGAGGTGAACCCCACGGTGGTGACTTCGAGCCCTCCCGAACGTCTCACCTCTGCCAGTGCGTAGGCCGGCTCCCAATCGGCGAAGCCGTCGAACACCAGGCAGTACACGGTCGCATTGCTCATCTGTCCTCCCGAACGCGGCCCCGCGGATTATCCGACCACCGGAATCTGTCCCCCGACGTTGGGGAAGAGAAGCGGTCACCTGGAGCGAGGAGCCGTGTAGATCAAGCGATCGCCGGTGACGTGAGCGGCAGATGAGTAGGGATGGAGCACAGTCGAGGTCGCGCTCTGGATGTGATGGACTCTGAGGCCGAGCCATCGCAGCACGTCGGAGATCAGCGCGCGGTGACAGCGCCACCACAGCGCCTCGGCACACAGCAGCGCGGTCTGCTCGCCATAGATGAGACCGAGCAGCGCATGGATACCCTCCGCGAACTCCTCGGTCTCCAGGTGGTCGGCATAGCCCCGGAAAGCCGCGCTCCGCCAGGCCGTGTTGCGAGAGTCGGGCAGCGGGGTTCGTCGGCCGCCCAGCTCCGGCAGCCAGAGATAATCGATGTCGTTCGACCTCAGGGATGCGGCCAGTGCCGATCCGGCAAAGTGAGGCCATCGCCGCGACCCGGGGTAGCGCCGGACATCGGCGATGGCCTGGATCCCGTGAGCGTGCAGCAGTGCGAGGAATTCCTCGAGACTGCGGGTCGAATGCCCGATGGTCCAGACATCCGGCCCCTCGGAAGGCGCCGAAACCTTACTGCACCTGCCCGCGGAGCCACAACGCCACCGCAACAACGCCCAGGGCAACTACCAAGGTTAGACCGACGAGCATGGGAACAAACTCCTCAGAGGTTCAGCGATCGACGGCGAAGACGAGGTGCTCCACACCTGCGTGCAAGGCCGACCCGACCGGTCGCATGCCGATCCGTCGGGCGACACCCTGTGATGAAAGGTTCTCCGGCCGAATCAAGGAAACAACCCGATCGAAGTGAAGTTCCTGGAAGGCATAGTCCCGGGTGGCGATGGCCGCTTCGGTCGCGATGCCTTGGCCCCAGAAGCGGTGGGCCAGTAAATAGCCGATCTCAGGCATCCAGGTCCCGTTCACCTCCTGACGCAGCAGGCCAACCTGGCCCACCGGAATGCGCTCGGCTCGAAGCAGCACCAGCCAGAGTCCGTAACCGTCCCGGGTATACCGGACCCGCTGGCGTTCAATCCAGCCAATGGCGTCCGTGCGAGTGTACCGCTTGGGATAAAAGCGGGTCACCTGGGGATCCTCCAACATCGACGCGACGAAGTCGAGATCTCCAGAGTCCAGCTCCCGCAGGAGGAGGCGTTCGGTCTCCAGCTTTCCCTGGCATTGCTGGTGCAGCATGGTGCCGTTCAACCCCCCCGTTTGAAATACTGGACGGCGCGCTCGTGCTTTTCCGCCGCCGCACGGGTCTTAAAGGTGCCCAGGTTTCGGCGCTTCCCGGTCTTGGGATCCTTCTTCCGGGAGTATAGCCGGTACTCACCCGAAGCGAGCTTGCGAATCATCGTTCTTCCTCTCCCTTCCGCGCTCCTCGGGAACGGCGTGAATGTACTGTTCGCTTGCGGCGCGCGACATCCACTGCCTTCTCCACCCAGGACCGCAAAGCCTCGATGTCCTCCAGGAGATCCGGAGGTACCTCATAATATTGCATACTCTCGCCCCCGGGACCGCCAGGCTGGAAGGGTCTCATCCCACGAGCGACAAAATCTGGTCGATTGGAGTCGTCCACCTTGAAGTACACGGTGTCTTCATCGATGAGGGCAAAGAAGAGCTCGCCCGAGTAGATGCCGACGCCGCCGAACATGCTTCGCGCGCGGACCCGGAAATCCAATCGAGAGAGTTGCTCGAGAACGAACGTTCGAAAGCTCGGATTTACGCCCACAGCGGACCTCGGGGCACCTGCAAGATCTCCTCGATCAGACGAATCGTCTCCGAGGCCGAGCCAGCCTCGAGCAGCCGTCCGGCGCAGTGAAGCTCTTGAAAGAACGCCGCGGCCACCGGAGACGCGCCCAGCAGAATGACGGGCTTTGCCGCCCCGAGGCCCAGGGCGACTTCGGACGCGGTGCCGGGGCCCTCGACGCCGCAGGCGACCACTACATCACTGGAGAGCACGTTGACCGCGTTGCGCGCGTCGCCCATTCCGGTGAATACCGCAACATCCACGTCGGCGCCGGCTCCCCCGCTGCTGCTCGGCAGAATTCCGAGTGTCAGACTGCCGGGCACCTCCTTCGCGCCCGCACAGGCGGCGGCCATCACACCAACCGGCCGCCCTCCCGTGAGCAGGACCCAGCCGCGCTCTGCGATCAATCTGCCCAGCTCCCGTGCGTCGGCTTCGCTGCTCGGGCTCGGCTCACCCGCGCCCATCACCCCGACGATTGCACGACGCATCGGCTTAGCGCGAGGCCCAGGCGCCCAGGGCACGCCGAACCGCAACCAGTTGGCCGACGTGATACGCGGTGTGATCGGCAACCAGCAGCAGCTCTCGCAAGTAGGTCTGGCCTGTCCCATGGGGAATCCGGGCATGCAGATCGATCTTGGGGTCGGACACCAGCGCTTGGAGCGCAGCGCGGTCTCGGCAAAACGATGCAATACTCTCATCCCAATCGGACGGTTTCGACGGCGCCGACGACGCCGGCCAGTAGTCATCGGGCCAGTGGAGCTCTCGGTAGTTGGGATTGCGGCAGAAGTCGAGGATGTCATGCTGAGCCAGTCGGAGGTGCTCGACCAGCTGCCAGGGCGAATAGGGCAAGCCCGCCGGCGCGGCGCCTCTGAGCGTCGGCGGAAGTCCTTCGACCGCGGCATCGAAGCCCACGTGGGCATCCTTCCAGTCGAGCAGCTTGGTCAGATGGGCGCGGAGTGAGGAGTCTGAGGAGGCTGACATTTACGGTTCCAGTTTGTGATCCGGTGGCCGCTCCACTCCACCGATGAGATCGGCCACATCTTCCGGCGTGAACCCCGCTTCCTCCAGCATGGCCTCCGTGCTGGGACGGCTGAAGTCTTCCCGCCGGGCTTCGAAAATCAGCTCGAACGCGAGCGGCGCGTCCAGGCGTTGCTGCTGACGAAGGACCCAGCCGCTCTCGTCCACGAACAGGTGCAGGGCATGCTCGATCGACTCGAACATGTTCTCCCGCCACCGACGATCTCGCGGATGCCAGTAGCGGGAAATCAGGGTATGACCTTGAGGCCCGGCGGATTGCCCGTCGATCGCGCGAGTGACCACCACGACCAGGTGGACCCGTCCCGGCCGAAGAGACTTGAGTTGCTCCGGATCGGTCTGCGGTTGGGCCTCGACCTCGACGGGCAACTCGGAGGGCGGCGGCCCCAGGGGCCGCTGCCATTCGTCAGGATAGAGCATAGGTGGGTCTCCCACTCTCGAACCGAATGGTGCCGCAGCCTACCTGGTCTCGTCCGGCCGGTGCCTCACGTTTCGCGAGGCCCCCGCGGCGACGGAGCGCCCCAGTAGCCCGGCCAGGTCGGGGGCAGCCGTCTCCCACTCGCTGCGAAGGCAGCTTACTACTCTCACTTCCGCCCCAGCCACAAACTCGAGCGTCACGTTGGTTGCCGCCTCCTCCCGGCGCACGTCCGGACGGACGCGGATCCTCCAACGGCGACCCTCCGGATCCAGGTATTCTCGCTGAGGCATCAGATCCGGCCCGCCGCGGCCCAGCACTCCAGCTCGATGCGAGCTCCGAGAGCGAGTCCGTTAGCGCCGAACGCGCTTCGGGCAGGCATGTGAGCCGGAAAGAAGGTGACATAAACCCGATTCATCGCGGGCCAGTCTGCCATGTCGGCCAGCATTGCAGTGCATTTCACCACTCGATCCATCGACGAGCCGCTCCGATCCAGAACCGACCGAATGTTCTCCAGAGCTTGCCGCGTCTCCGCTTCGATTCCGCCGGGCACCAACTTGCCGGCTGAATCGGTCCCCAGCTGACCGGAGAGGTAGAGCATCGGGCCCACCCTCACGGCCGCGGAGAATGGCAAGCGAGTGGCGCCCGGCATCGGGAGGTACTCTACCGGTGTCCGGGCCAATGGCGCCGGCTCGCATCCCAGCGACAGGGCCAGGGCGAACGAATACAGCGCTCGTAGTTGCATGCCACCCCCAGAAACAGATCCGACTCGCTATCGCGAACGGTCGACTCATTCGATACCAAGGCAGAATCTTACTCCGACCAGAATGGCCACGCATCGGAGTCGCCTCTTAACAGCTGGGCACTGGAGCCGTCCGGCCTGATGTCTTCGACTGGACGGAACCCATGAGACGCCTCGCACTGTCCCGGAAACCCGTGGTTCTACCTTTGCTGAGTACGTTGATCATCGCTACGGCATGTGCTTCAGGACCCCCTCCTGGCCAGGTATACATTGTGGATCGACCGCCGCAGAACGGGTTGAGGTCATTCCGGTAGAACCCGGCCCCAGGTATGTCTGGGTCGGCGGCTATTGGAGTCGATATAGTCAGAGGTGGAACTGGGTATCCGGCCGTTGGGTGCTGCCCGAGCAGAGGTACCATGCTTGGGCGCCGGGCCACTGGGCTCACAGTCGGCGCGGTTGGTACTATATCGAAGGCCACTGGCGGTGACGAGGCATCACAGCTTTACGCAGGATAGCGAGGCAGAGCCGTGTCGAAGGCGGCGTACACAGCGGGATCCCAGCAGGCAAACACGACGCGCTCCAGACCCGAGCCGTGCGTCAGATGGTGCTGCACCGTACCCAGCGCGAGGTGGGCCGCTTCGTCCGCCGGATAGCCATAGATCCCACAGCTGATGGCCGGGAAGGCGATGCTCCGTGCGCCGTGACGTTCCGCGAGATCGAGTGAGCTCCGATAGGCTGATGCCAGCAGGTCCGGTTCTCCCTGGTCTCCCCCGCGCCACACCGGCCCGACGGCATGGATGACAAACCGCGCCGGCAGGCGGTAGCCTTTGGTGAGCTTCGCCTGGCCCGTCGGGCAGCCACCCAGTGTCCTGCACTCGGCGAGGAGCTCCGGTCCCGCGGCGCGGTGGATGGCGCCATCGACTCCCCCGCCGCCGAGCAACGATGAGTTCGCTGCGTTCACGATTGCGTCCAGTGCCAGCGTGGTGATATCCACGCGCTCCACGAGGATTCGACCCATGGCTCGTCGCCTCATTCCTTGGCTCCTAGTCTTGCTTGCCGCCTGCACTGCGGGAGGAACAAAGGCACCGTCCCCCGAAGCCGCCGCCCAGGTGACGGTGGATAACCGATCCTCCCTGGATATGGACCTGTATATCCGCCGGCGGGACCAGAGGAGCCGCCTCGGCTTCGCTCCGGCCGATCAGAAGACCGTCTTCGCCCTTACCCCTACTTTGACCGGAGGCCCAGGATTGATTCGCTTTGAGGCCCGGCCGGTGCGCGGTGGCGAGGCGGTGGTGAGCGATCTGATGGCCGTGAACCCGGGCGACCGGATCGACTGGTCGATTCCTCCACAATAGAGAGATCTTGCCCGTGAGCGGTTCTGTCCAGCCGATTACCAGAGTCCCAGCAGCTTCCACCAGGCAAACCCTGCCAAGGTCCAGATCGACAGGTTGATGAGCGAAGCAAGAAATCCGACCCTCCACCAGGCTCGCTGCGAAACGTAGCCGGGAGCGAAGTAGATAGGCCCTGGCGTGGTCCCGTAATGAGTGAGCGAGGCCATGAGATTGGAGCAGTACGCCAACAGCAGCACTGCGACCCTCGGAGGCGCGCCGGAGCCGAGGATCACGATGAGAAAGGGTAGAAACATCGCCGTGGCGTGCGCGGTGATGCTCGCGAAGCCGTAGTGGCTGTAGAAATACACCAGAAGCAAGCCGCCGAGACCGATCCACCAAGGAAGCCCGACCGTCAGGCTTGCGGCCGATTCCGCAAACCGCTTGGGAATCTCAGAACGGCCCAATGCCCCTGCCAACCCGACAAGGCCTCCGTACCAGAAGTACACATCCCACGCCGAGCGCTCGGTGACCACGTCTTCCCAGGTCAGGACGCCGGCGACCAGCAGGATTGTCGCGCCGAGCAGGGCTACGATGCCTGGATGAATCCCGTGCCACCGGCCGGTGATCCAGAGACTGGTCAGCAGAATGAAAACGAGGAGTACCAGCTTTTCCGAGGCGCTCATGGGTCCCATGCGGGACAGCTCGGCTTCCGCCATCGCGGTGGCCGCCGGCGTATGGGTCACGCTCGGGGTCAGCTTCCGGTACACCAATAGGGGCACAAAGGCGAGTGAGAGCACTCCCGGCAGAATCGCGCCGATGGCCCACTCGGCATAGCTGATCCCCGACCCGGTGGCCTGCTGAGCGAATCGTGCGATCAAGGCGTTCGAAGCCTGCCCGGTCAGGAACATGGCGCAGACAACGATGTCCGCCTGATAGAGCACCGCCATGAGGAAGGTCCCCAGCCGTCCCGCGGTGGGGCCCGGGGAGGAGTCGTAGGCCTCAGCCGCGCTCCTCGCGATGGGAAAGATGATCCCGCCGGCGCGGGCAGCATTGGAGGGAATGCTGGTCGCCAGAACCAGGTCGGTACCGATCAAAGCATAGGCCAGCCCCAACGACCGGCGGCCGAGCCGGCGAATGAACTGCAGCGCAATCCGGCGCCCGAGACCGGTCTTGATCATGCTGCGGGCAAAGAAGAAGGCACCCAGCACCAACCAGACGATCGGGTCGGCGTAGCCCGCCAGCGCCGATTCCGCCGATAAGACGCCGAGCCCGGCGGTCGTGACCACGCCCAGGAGGACCATCGCTCCTCCCGGCAGCGGCTCCACGATCAGTCCGACGACCGTTGCGCAAAAGATGCCGAGAAGCCGCCAGCTCGGAACCGTGATCCCGAGTGGCGGAGGAAGGAGCGCTATTGCGACTCCGGGCAGCACAACCAGCATCCACCGGAACAAGCCGCGGGAGCTGGACGGCATCAGGCTGCAGATGAGGTCAGGAGTTATCCCGGCGGGATCGCTGACGCAGCAGGGTCAGCAACATGCCTCCGAGGTTCGCACCCGCGCAGGTGGCGCCCGCGACGATCAGGCCGCGCGCGCCGTTTCGAAGCACGGTAAGGTAGTGCACGTCGACCACAACCAGCAGAAGTTTCAGGCTGAGGAGCGCGGCCGCAGCGGAAAAGAAGAGGAGTTGAAGGAGGAGCAACGGCCGATAGCCCAAGCCGGCATAGAGCCAGTACAGGGCAAAGGCCACCAGCAGCCAGGCCAGCAGGCCAGCTCGGCTGCTCTGGCCCAGGGGGAGCTCCCGGACCAGGGGCACGACCAGGAGGCCGAGAACCGCAAGCATGAGCAACAGGCGCGCGCTGGCCCGCCTCAACTCACCAGGTGTTGCATCCTCTGCGGTATGCTGGGCGGGTCCCGCCATCCGCATTCCCCTTGGTCATCAGTTCACGCCGCTCACCCCGCCGCGGCCTTAGCCCGCCGAGCGCCGCACAACAATACCGCCAAATGCGGGACCTCGGAACCGGTGGCCGCAGCCACCCGATGATGCGGCTCACCACGACACCCGCGCTGCGGCGTGGGTTGCCTGGATACACGAAGTCCGGTCCGAATCAGGAGCGCCCGGTCATGGGCATTCGAAGTAGAGCTAATGATAGGATAACGGGTTGTACACCCTCAGGAAATCCGCAGCGCTAGGCTCGTCGCTGCCAGAACCAGTAGACCGGGACTCCGGCCAGGATCAGCACCGCTCCCTTGAGCGCATTCGCTGGATTGGAGGCGATCGAGCCGATGACCACATACAGCGCGGCGAGCATGAAGAGGAAGACCGAGAAGGGGAACAGCGGTGTGCTGACGGTAGGGGCGGCAGCGCCGGCCAACCGATCACGCCGGCGGAATACCAGCAGGGTCGACGCGGCCAAGCCGAAAAAGATCCAGTCGCCGAACACGACGTAGGCCGCGAGCGCTTCGTACTCGCCGGTGTAGACCAGGACCAGCGCCCAGCATGCCTGGAAGATCAGGGCCACGGCCGGGGTACGGTACCGGGGATGCAGCCTCGCCATCGAGGGAAAGAAGAGTCCGTCGCTCGCCATTGTCTGATACACTCGAGGCGTGACCAGAATGACGAGGTCGAGGAACCCGAAGGTGGAAACCGCGATCGCGAGGGCAATGAAGGTCGTGCCCGCGGGGCCGAGCAGCCGGCCCATGGCATCTGCGGCCGGAGCAGTACTGGCCGCGAGTCCCCCAGCGCCAAGCGCACGGAGATAGGCAACGTTTGCCAGCACATACACCACGACCACGATCACGACCCCGATCATGATCGCACGGGGCAGGTTGCGTTCCGGTTCGCGGATTTCCCCCGCAATGAAGTTGGTCTGCTGCCATCCCCCGTAGGAAAAGAGCACCGGGACCAGCGCTGACCCGATTGCGAGGGTGAGCGAGCCTGGGGGAACCGGTGTCGCGGCAGCCGCTGGCGCCTCGCCACCGCCGGCAAGTAATCCGATCAAGATGAGAGCCGCCAGCGCAACCAGCTTGAGTACGGTGAACACGTTCTGGGTAACGGCTCCGGGCTCAACCCCGACGTAGTTGATACCCGTCAGCACGATCACGGCGGCCACGGCGATCGGAACGGTAGCCCGGATATCCGCGCCGGTCAGCGCCACCGCGTAGTTGGCGAAGGTGATCGCGACGGCGGCGATCGCACCGGTTGCAATGACCAGCAGCAGGGACCAGGCGTACAAGAACGCAGGGAGAGAGCCGTAGGCTTCTCGCAGGTAGACGTAGCCGCCGCCTGCATGCGGGCGTCGGGCGCCGAGCTCACTGAAAATGAACGCGCCCGTCATGGCGATCGCCCCACCGAGTACCCAGACCGCCAGCGTCAGCGGCCCGGTGTGTACCAGCCGAGGGACTACCGAAGGGTTTCGAAAGATGCCGGAACCGATGATCCCGCCGATCACCATCATCACGCCCGAGAACAGACCGAGACGGCGAAGGTAAGTGGCCTGAGCGGGCACGAGCGCCGAGGTCAGACCGGCGGTGAAATGTCTTCTGAGCGGCCCTGCCCCATCGGTCGCAGCGAGCGCGCGACCAGACCCAGACCGGCAGCGAGCAGCCCCAGAATGACCAGCGTATCGAACAGAGAAGTCGGCTGAAAATAGATGTGCAGGTTGGCGATGATCCCTACCAGAATGATGACCGCGCCGGCAGCGCTAAGTACCCAGCCGAGCACCGACCGGCCATCGAAGAACAGCAGTCCGATGCCTCCCAAGAGCGGCAGGAGCGAGAGGCCGAAGGCGTTGTACCCCCACAGGGTCCAGTAGGCGCTGCCGACGGTGACCTTGGTGAGCAGGAGATAACCGCCGGCCACGACCATCGCCGCCCCCACCAGAAATGTGCCTAGGCCGCCGGGAGTGCCGCCCGCTCCTCTGGTCATACGCAGAGCCTCCTCATGCCGGAAATTTGCCCGAGCGAATCTGCTCGACGTCAATGACTCGAATTCTCTTTGGGCCCAGTTCCACCGCTCCCACGAGAGCGCGGATCATTTGCGGTCGGGTCACCAGTCCGAGCCGTCGGGCGCCTTCCCGGGTAGAGGGCAACCACCGTAGCAGGGCGTAGAGCGGCACCAGAAGGTAGGGCCAGCGGTGGCCGGGACCCAGCACGTACCAGGGACGGACGAACGTGGCCGACAACCCGGACGCTCGGATCAACGCCTCGCCTTCCTGCCGAACGGCGACATAAGCTCGCATGACCGGCGCCGGCTGGGCGACGCTGACGTAGACCAGATGAGACACCTTCGCCTGAGTCGCCGCAGTGACGCCAGCGCGAATGGATACCAGGTCGACCGCACGGAATTCGGCCGCCTTCGCCGGGCTCGGCCGGGGCGTCCCGACCAGATGCACCAGGGTGTCGGCAGGCGGCACTTGGGATGCAAAGCTGATCGCGTCCAACGCATTCCCCGGCACGGGGAGGGCACCTGGCGGCAGCCGTCGCTCCGAGCCGGAGCGCACCAGCGCTCGCACCATATGGCCCCGGGCGAGCAGCTCGGCCACCAGAGGCCGGCCCAGATAACCAGTTCCCCCGGTCACGAACACCTGGCGAGGCATCCTTGCCAAGCTCACCCTGGCGGGGTCGACGCGCAACCAGTGGAGCCGGTGGACGTCGGGTCATATCGTCGACTAGTTTGTGTCAGCTACCAGAACGTGGAGAAGCACCATGCCGACGTACGAATATCGCTGTCGCGAATGCGGGGAAGTCTTCGATCGGGTCGAGCCGTTGGCAGATCACGGACGTGGCACACCCCCCTGCCCCCGTTGCAAGAGCAAGAAGGTTGAACAGCTGCTGACCCCGTTTTTCGCCAAGACCGGCCGAAAGAGCTGACCCGCGGCCGGTAGGCCACCCCAGCCGACATCCACCCGGCCGTGCAGTACCGGAGTCGAGCTCGCCTTGCGTGGAGTGTAACCATGGTTACACTGTACGTCGATGCCACCGCACTCCTGGATCCTGCTCTCTTCTCGCCTGCCTCGGGAGCCCAGCCGTCTCCGCCTGGCGGCCTGGCGTCGGCTCAAACGGCTCGGCGCCGTGTTGCTCCATGACGCCATCTGGATTCTGCCCGACGATCCCCGCACCCGGGAGGCCTTCGAATGGCTCGCCCAGGAGGCCGAGGAACAGGGCGGCAGCGGATTTGTGTGGCAAGGCATCGCCCTGTCACGGGAGCAGGACCGCCGGTTGGTGGATCAGTTCCGCCACGAAGCCGACCAGCGTTACGGCGAGATTGCCAGATCGGCTCAAGCCATCAGGGATGCCC
>UEXR01000636.1_pt1 | contig 16034 bp, 16 predicted proteins | sample 4301101 | NCBI WGS metagenome assembly UEXR01 (sample SAMEA4773180, study PRJEB27434) | metagenome | biome: 2259; feature: agricultural soil; material: soil | place: USA | collected 2014-09 | depth 0.25 m
GTGCCTTCGACCGGCTGATCGTTCTCGTGAGCCACGCGGATCTTTTCCCACACCCGCATGAAGTCGGCCTTCTTCTTGGAGAGCACCACGGCGCCCTCCTGGTCTTCCAGATGCTCCAGGAAGACCTCGACCTCATCGCCCTCTTTGAGGGACTGGGGATCCTTGAACTCATCCAGCGGGACTGACCCTTCGGACTTGAAGCCGACGTCGAGGATGACGGCGTTGTCGGTAACCCGGAGAACCTTGGATTTGACGATTTCGCCCTCGACGATCTGCGACATGGTGCCCTCGTACATCGAGAGCATCTTCTCGTAATCTTCGTCGGAGTATTCTTCGTCGTAGAGGTCTTGCCGAACACGAAGGCCGGTCGGGGAAATGAACTGATCGGAAGAGGGTTGAAGTTGATCAAGCATGCGAAACTGTGCCATCCCTTTTGCGCCGCGCCGCATGACGCCGCGGGTAGAAGAAAAAGTGCGCGCCGCCGGCCTCGTGCCGGGCGGCTGAAGCCCCGAAGGATAACACGACCCCTTCCCCGACGCAATAACCAACATACGGAGCCACAAGCATTTGGGATGGGTGTTTCAGGCCGTCCATGAGCGATGGTCGGAGCCGCTACCCGCGTTGGAAGATGGGCCGCGCCAGATCGACGATGAACCGGACCTGTTCCTCGAAATTCAGGCTGGTCGTGTCCAGCGGAACCGCGTCTGCTGCCCGCTTAAGGGGAGCTACACGGCGGCTCGAATCCGCATTGTCTCGCGCTGTCAGGGCATTGGTCTCGGCCTCGAGCCGCCTAGCATTGAGCTCGGCACCCCGCTGGGTAATGCGCCGTCCCGCGCGCGCTTCCGGCGTGGCGGTGAGAAATACCTTGAGGTTGGCATCGGGAAACACGACCGTGCCGATGTCTCTGCCATCCACCACCACGTCACGTCCCGCCCGGACCATGGCCCGGAGCCGGGAGTTGATCCATTCACGAATCACCGGCACCGCGGATATAGCCGAAACGTTGGCCGTGACTTTGGCGCCGCGGATCTCGGCATCGACCGGAACACCCTCGAGGTAAGCGGCGAAGCCCGCGCCGTCGGGCTGGAGCATGAGGCCTCGGTCTTCCGCAGCCCGGAGAATCGTCTCAGCATCCACCACCTGCAGCGGCTCCTTGCCCTCCTGCCCCCGTCGCGCTGCCTCTCGCAATGCCACCAAGGTGACGCCTCGATACAACGCACCAGAATCCAGGTGGGCAAAGCCCAGCGCCTCGGCCACTGCACGAGCAGTAGTAGACTTGCCCGAGGCCGAAGGGCCATCAATGGCGATCACGCCGCCTCTCACGCGCTTCTCCGGGCGATACCTCGCAGAGCCTGAGGGAACCCGGGGAAACTCACGGCGGCACAGGCCATATTGTCCACCTTGACGCGAGCCCCGGGAACCGTGCCCAGCACTGCGAACGCCATCGCCAGGCGGTGGTCACCTGCTGTGCGTACGTTGCCATTGGGTGTTGCTGATCCTCCGCCCACGAACAGATCGTCGCCCTGGACCTCGGCCTCCGCTCCGACGGCGCGAAGATTTTCCGCGAGGAGTCCCAGACGATCGCTTTCCTTTACCCGCAGCTCGCCGACTTGCCGGAACACCGTAGTGCCCTCAGCCCGTGACGCAAGCACGGCAAGGAGCGGGATCTCGTCGATGAGACCGGGAATCTCCGCCGCTGCGACTTCGGTCCCTCGAAGTTGGGCAGGGCGCACTCTGAGATCGGCAACCGGCTCGCCCAAATGAGTCACCGGATCCTCGACCGTCACCTCCGCACCCATGCGCCGAAGCACCGACAGGAAACCAGTGCGGGTCGGGTTGACGCAGACCGAAGCTACCCGCAGCTCACCTCCTTCGGCGATCACGGCGGCCCCGGCCAGGAACGCGGCTGAGGACGGGTCTCCCGGCACCTGCATATCGAACGCTTCAAGTCGGCCGGTCGGGCGAAAGGCGATCCAGCCGTCCCGTTCGGCGACCTCGTAGCCGAACGCGCGGAGCAGACGCTCAGTGTGATCCCGTGAGCGCCCATGCGGCTCCAGCACCTCGACCTCGACTTCGCCTGCTACACCGGCGAGCAAGAGCGCGCTCTTGATCTGCGCGCTGGAAACCGGCATGGCATAACGCAGAGGGCGCAGCGGCCCGCCGCGCACCGTCAGCGGCAATCCGTCGCCTGCCGGTTCGATGAACCGGGCACCCATCTGGCTCAGCGGTCCCGTCACCCGCCGCATGGGACGCTTTCGCAAAGAGGCATCGCCGGTCAGCGTGGCAGTAAAGGGATGGCCTGCCAGGAGACCGAGCAGCAGCCGAGTGGTGGTGCCGGAGTTGCCACAGTTCAACACCGCCTCCGGTCGGCGAAGCCGCTTTCGCCCGCGCACTCGCACCAGGCTTCGCGCACGCAAGGGTGAGATGCCTCCACCCAACTGACGGAGCACCCTGGCCGTCGAGCGCGCGTCGAGCGAAGTCAGTACCCCACCAATGTGGCTGACCCCGGGGGAAAGTACGGAGAGCAGGAGCACGCGGTGGGTGATACTCTTGTCGCCGGGAACCCGGACGGTTCCACCGACCATCATCGATCGAGCCCGCGGCGGAACTGTTGAGCTCGGGTGAGGTAGCGGAGCAGGGCCTCGCTATCACGTTCCCGCAGCAGTCGGCGAAGCTCGCTCAGGCTGGCTTCGGTCTGGGCCAGCGCGTTAGCCAGCTCATCCGCATTCTCGAGCATGATGTCGAGCCACATGTCCGGGCTGCTGGCGGCCAGACGGGTGGTATCGCGCGCGCCGGAACCAAACGAAAGGCCGCCGAGGCGCCTCTCCTCCAGGGTCTTGGCGAGAGCAGATGCCACGGCCTGGGGCAAGTGGCTGGTCCAGGCGAGCTGTCGATCGTGGTCCGCAGGATCGATCAAGACGGGTGAGGCACCGAGGACTTCTTCCCAGAAGCTCATCACCGCTGCGGCGGCTCGATGGCCACCGGGGACCCCGGTCTCGCATATGTACACAACACAATTCCGGAGGCGATCAGGTCGGGCCGCCGCGAACCCGGAGTCATGGGTTCCAGCGAGCGGATGGCCACCGGCAAAGCGGTCGCCCAGACCGGCCGCGACCGCTTGCGCCACAACCGACTGCTTGACGCTGCACACGTCGGTCAAGAGCGCATTCGGCTCCAGCTTCGACGCCAGAGTGCCGATCAACTCAACGGTGGGCCGGGGTGGGAGCGCGAGGACAACCAGGTCTGACCCGCTAAGGGCACGCGCAGGCGTGTCCGCCATTTCGGTGATGGCGGAACTCTGAAGGGCCTGCACCGCTTCGGCACGCTCTCTGGAATAACCTACTACTCGGGGAATTCCCGCCAGCCGGGCCTGCCAAGCCAGCGACCCACCGATCGCCCCGAGGCCGATGACCGACAGCGACGAGGGACGCACGAATCAGCTGCCGCTGGAGAACGTCACGGAGTACATGAGCCCGCCCGAATGAGGCGGCTCTGGCCGCCGTGGATGACGAATAGGCCCGGATTGTACTGATATGGCAATCGATTCTCAACGGAAGTCGGGCACGACGGTCTGGACTGCACAGCACGGGGGGAGCGAGGAAAAGGCATTAGACCTCGGCGCCCAGGACGATCACACCAAACCGGCATATAGCCGATCGCTGATGGCCGGGGCGCGGGCGGTGCTCAAGCGGGTAACCTCGCAATTCATCGCAAGATTGACCGACCCGGCTGGAGGACGTGAGCGACCAAACCAGACTTAGTCACCGTTTGCTGGCGTGTTTTTTGCCAATCCGGGGGGCGTTTGTGGCCAAGATTCTGATCGTAGAAGACAGCCCCGACAATATGAAGCTCTTTCGTACCCTCTTGACCCTCAACGGGCACGAGGTCACGGGACTGAGTGGCGGTACCGGGTTGCTGGAGGCGATCGGTCTCTCGGTGCCGGATCTGGTGCTCATGGACATCCAGCTTCCGGGGAAGGACGGGTTTGCGCTGCTGGAAGAGATCCGCCAATCACCGTATGGGGGATTGCGGGTCCTGGCGCTCACCGCCCATGCCATGAGCGGCGACAAGGAGCGAGCCCTTCAGGCGGGATTCGATGGCTACATCACCAAGCCCATCGACATTCGGAATTTCCCCGACGAGATCCGGCGAGCGTTGGCCGGCGAGAGAATCTCGTCATGATGAGGAGCCACCAGCGAAGCAGGGACCGCGATGAGTCACGACTCTACCAGCCTGCCTCCGAAGTCCACGGCAACGCCGGAAAAGAAGGCCTTGCTCGAGGCATTCGACGTTGTAATGAAGAACCAGGCCGCGGAGCGGGAGGCCGAGCTTCGGGCCGCGGAGGTCCGGCGCCGAGCCCGCGGTCGGTTAGGAGCGCTGGCCTGGACCAGCCTGGCGGTCCTTGCGCTGGTCGCCGGATATCTCTGGCTAACCAAACCGGATTGGGTCTTCCCGGCTGCGGTTCAACCCGAGTCCGCCGAACTGCGCCAGGCCAGCCTGCGTATCGGGGTGGCCGCCGCGGCGCAGCACATCCAGCGATTCCAGCGCAAGTCCGGTCGACTGCCGGAAACGCTGGCGGAGGCCGGTGTCTCGACCCACGGTATCAGCTACCAGCGGCTCGGGCCGGACAGCTATCGGCTCGAGGCTGACGAGGGCGACCTGCACGTCAGTCTGGGCTCCCATGACTCTCTCCCGACCTTCCTGGGCAACAGCTTCGAAGTGATCGCGCGGAGGTCGCGGTGACGTCGAGCCGCCGTGGCTTTACCTTCGTCGAGATGTTGATCGTAATGATCGTGCTCGGTCTGCTCGCCGGGCTTGCCGTTTTGAAGTACATCGATCTGAGGCATCGGGCCCTCACGGCCCAGGCCACGGCCGATCTCGATGCCGTTCGGCTTGCCGCGTACAGCGCCTGGTACGAAACCGGGACGTGGCCGGATGAAGAGGCAGCGGGGGTGGTTCCCGCCGGGCTGGCACCGTACCTGGCCAAGAATTTTTCCTTCGATAAGCCGGAATATTCGTTTGATTGGGAGAATCTGGTTCCTCCGAGCGGCGGGACCAGCGGAGGGATGCAGCTCGGCGTGACCGTCATCGCCTCGAATGAGGCTCTCCGCCGAAGTCTGGTTCAGACGTTAGGCAGCAAGTCCCCCTTCTTCGTCGTCGGCGGCAACGTCACCTTCGTCATCATCGGCCCGGACGGAAAGTTCTAGGAGCGCTCCAGGGCCTTCTTGAACTGGTCGATGCCTGCCGGCGCTTCCGGATACTTGGGGTCCAGCCGCTCCAACGCGTCCAACACCACCTGCCCCACCAGCACATTGCGCACCGGCTTGCGATCGGCGGGCACGACATACCAGGGTGCCTGCGGTGTGCTCGTCCGCGCGAGCATCTCCTCATACGCGTCGGTATAGGCATCCCACTTCTCTCGTTCCGACAGATCATCCGCGCGAAACTTCCAGTACTTGGTCGGGTCCTCCAATCGGGCCAGCAGCCGGTGGCCTTGCTCCTCCCGGGAGATGTGCAGAAAGAACTTGAGAACGGTCACACCGTTCTCCCCCAGGATTGACTCAAACCGATTGATCTGCTCATACCGCGGCCGCCAGACTGATTCAGGAACCAATTGGTGCACCCGTACGATCAGCACATCCTCGTAATGGGAGCGGTTGAATATTCCGATCGTGCCCTTGGGCGGCACCGCCTGATGGACCCGCCAGAGATAGTCGTGGGCCAGCTCGACCGCAGTAGGCGCGCGGAAAGGCGTGACCGTGACGCCCTGCGGATTCAGTGGCCCGAAGACAGACCGGATGGTTCCATCCTTCCCCGACGTGTCCCTTCCCTGAAGTACCACCAGGACCGCCCGTTTGGCCTCGGCGTTCAGGGCAGTCTGCAGTTCATCGAGCCGGGAGGTCAGCTTCTTGAGATGCTTTTCCAGGTCAGCCTTCTCCGCTGATTCGTCACCCCGGGCGTCGCTGTCCTGGAGAGAGACCGCCGTGTGGGGAGGAACGGGTGTAAGACGCATAGGACTCGATCTCAGTCGGTGGGCAGGGGGAGCAGACACGCCGCCGGAAGAATGCGAAAGACATCGGCGAGCCGGAGGTCACCTTCGGGAGTACTTTCGATAGACTCTCCGGTCAGCACGCAAAGCCACCGGGTCGGCCAGCCCGCAGGCAATACCAGCGCTGTCCCATCCCACAGGGATAGCTCGCCGCTAAGTGATTCAGGAGTGATGCGGCTGGCGAGCAGCCGAGGCGCCAGAATCACCGCTCGCCGGGAGCCGGCTTCTCGAGCGAACCCGACCACGGCATCCGCGGCGGGACCGGTTGCGCGAAGCGGAAGATACGATCCCCTGAGAAACATCTCAGGCAAGTCCCGGCGGATGCCGAGGAGCCGATGGATGGTGTGGAGCTTGAGGCGACCGTCATCGGGATGCATCACCAGGTCCCGGAGAAATTCTCGGCGCGCGTCCGGCGGTTGAGCGAAGGCGTGCTCCACCTGCTCCAGCAGCAGCACGCGATGATCGAAGTCCACCGGTCGACGGTTGTCGGGATCGACCAGCGAGAAGTTCCACAGCTCATCACCCTGATAAAGATCGGGCACCCCCGGCGCGGTCAGATGAAGTACCGTGCGAGCCAGTGAGTTCCACCAGCCGGCACGGCCCACCCAGCGCACCAGGCGATCCAGGTCATCCAGAAAGCGGGGTGACCGCGCCGGGGAGAGTAGCGCGTCGAGCGCCGTCTGCAGCGCCGTCTCGAACCCCTGGTCGGGTTCCGTCCAACTGGTGTGCACCTTTGCTTCCCTGGCCGCCTTGAGGGCGTACCCCGCAAGACGGCTGCGGAGCTCGTCCAGCTCCCCTACTTCCAGACGATGCAGCGGCCACACCGCCAGGATCGCCTGAAAGACGTGATACCAGGTGTTGGCGTCGGGCGCGCGACGGCCTCGGACCATCGAGCTGAATCCATGGCTCATGCCGCGCCAGAGCTCGACGCGGTGGGACCACTCGTCGGGTACTTCAGTGAGCCCATCCAACCGGGCCCGGGCATCGGCGGAGCGTTTGGTATCGTGGGTGGTTACCGTCAGCATGGTACCCGGCCAGCGTTCGGCACGGTGGGCGTTCGCCCGATGAAAGTCACCCACCGGGTGCGCCAGCGGGGTGTCCGGCCTGCCGCCGACTTCGTTGCGCGAGAGCAGCGGAGCGTAGACGTAGAAAGCGGTATCCTCGATGCCCTTGGCCGCCGCCGGCCCACTGAGCTGCTGAAACCGCTGCACGAACCGAAGCCGAAAGCGGGCGAGGTCAGGCTGGTCAGTCCAGCTCGGGTGCCCCAGAAGTACGGCCTGGAGCAGGTCCAGGGCCTCGGCGGACGCCCTTCCCCGGCTCCGCGCCTCGGCTAAGGCTTCCTCCAACAGGCACCGGTCCTCCCCCTGCGGAACCGGACGGCGCTCATCGATGTAGGTGCGATAGACCCGCAGACCGACGATGGTCTCCACGATGGCAACGGCGAGCACCTGCCGTCTCACCGCCGGCAGCGGACGACCCGGTCCGGCGAGTTTGAGCAGCCGATCGGCCAGCCGGCGCACGCCTGCGGACAACCCCGACTCGAGGACCAGGCGCTTCCCCTCGCGCGCAACGGTGGAAAAGTTGAGTGGCCGTCGAAGCAACCGGCGGTATTCCCGCTCGATCGTCTCAACACCGTGCGGGTCCAGGAGCAGCGATTCGGCGTCGTTGAGGAAGTCGTACCCGGTGGTACCGGATACCGGCCAGGAGTCGCGCAGCCGCTCTCCCGGACTGAGAATCTTCTCGACGTAAATCGGCGTTGGTTCGGCCGACGGGTCGAGGGATGAGGCCTTCGCGAGGCGCTCCAGGTAGCCCAACGGATCGAGCAAACCATCGGGATGATCGATCCGAAAGCCATCCACCCACCCGCGTCGGCGCCATTCCAACGGAAGCGCGTGCGTTTGAGCGAACACTTCCGGGTCTTCCATGTGGAGCGCGATCAGGTCATTCACGTCGAAGAACCGGCGGTAATTGATCTCTCGCGCTGCCCGCCGCCAATGCACCAGCCGGTAGACCTGAGCGTCCAACAAGCGGCGAAGTCGAGCCGGCCCTCCTTCACCCTGCGCGTACTGCTCCGCCGCGCGTGCCAGCATTCCCGCCAGGTCAGGCATCCTGGAAGCAAGCTCCCCAATCCGACCCAGGGCCTGCGTGGCCCCTTCCAGCCGCCGAGGGATCGCCTGCCGGTCTCGCACGCCTCGCCGGGGAAGCTTGCGCAACTGCACCATCGACTGCCGGAGGGTGCGGCAGGCGTGGAAGCCGGCGCCATACTGTCGCTCGCACTCGATCACCGCGGGCCGGAGCAACGGCGGGATGGTGACCGGATCCAGGGGGAACTCGTGTTCGTGGTACTGAACTCGCGGAATACCCCCGCTAGAGACCAGCTTGAACTCGCCCCGCTCCAGCACGCTGGCCAACTGGTCACCCAGCACAGGGAGGAGGATGCGACTTCGCAGTTCGGGTTCGGTAGCCCGCCAATCGATGTCAAACCAGCGGGCGTAACGGGAGGCCGGCCCGTGGGCCAACACGTCTTCCCAGGCCAGGTTCTCACTCGACGCGGCCATGTGGTTAGGAACGATGTCCAGCACCAGCCCCATGTCATGCGCCGTGAGCTCCCGGTACAGCAGCCCGAGTTCCTCCTCCGTGCCCAACTCGGGATCGAGGCGGGTGGGATCGACCACGTCATATCCGTGGGTACTGCCCCGGCGAGCCTGGAGCAGCGGCGAGCAATGGATGTGGCTGACGCCGAGCCGGCTCAGGTAGGGGACCAGCGCCCGCGCTCGCGAGAGGGTAAATCCGGCGTGAAGCTGAAGACGATAGGTAGCCCGGACGAGGACCATGTCCTCACCGGGGAGGCTCGTACCGGAGCAGCATGAGCGAGTGGGCAACCAGGTTCACCTGCCCCTCTCGAACCAGGCGCGGACTCGCGTGTGAAGTATTGATCATCTCAGTCCAGGTCCCGGGTACTTCCATGCTGGGAAGGACGAACGGCTTGGAGCGGGCTCCCCCATTCAGCAAGAGCAGGATCGCCTCACCGTGCATCCGGCGGCCTCGCTCGTCGACCTCGTCGGTTGCCTCACCTCGAACCAGCATTCCCAGCACATGGTTGTGTGAGTCACTCCATTCGACTTCCGTCATCTCGTTACCATCCGGCCGAAGCCACGCTAGATCCTTGCCTTCACCGGGCAGGCGCGGCTCGTGCCGAAAGAACGTCCGGCGGCGCAGCACCGGATTGGCGGCGCGGATGGCGAACACGGTTCGGGTGAACTCGAGAAGCTGGCGCTGCAGCTGACTCAGCTTCCAATTCACCCAGGTGATCTCGTTGTCCTGGCAGTAGGGATTGTTGTTGCCCCCCTGTGTCCGGCCCAGCTCATCACCATGGGATAGCATGGGCACCCCCTGGGAGAACGCCAGGGTCGCCAGAAAATTGCGCTTGATCCGTTCCCGCATACGAATGACGTGCACCGCTTCGGTGGGTCCCTCGGCACCCCAGTTGCGACTCAGGTTATGGTCGCTGCCATCCTGATTGAGCTCGCCATTGGCCTCGTTGTGCTTGGTCTCGTAGCTCACCAGGTCGTGAAGCGTGAAACCATCGTGACAGGTCACGAAGTTGATCGAGGCCAGGGGACTCCGGCCGCTGGGCTGATAGAGATCGCTACTTCCCGCGAGGCGAGAAGCCAGCCCACCCACCTCGCCCTGGTCGGCTCTCCAGAACCGGCGGGTAGCATCGCGGTACTTGTCGTTCCACTCTGCCCAGCCGACGGGAAACCTGCCCACCTGATACCCGTCCGGCCCCAGGTCCCATGGCTCGGCGATGAGCTTCACCCGTGAGATCACCGGGTCCTGCCGCACCACGTCGAAGAATTCGGCGAAGGGGCTCGGCGCCGTCTCCTCTCGCGCCAGCACTGGCGCCAGGTCGAAACGAAAGCCGTCCACATGCATCTCCGAGACCCAATAGCGCAGGCTGTCCATCACCAGGTGCATGGTGCGGGAGTCGCGGATGTTGAGGGTGTTGCCGGTGCCGGTGAGGTCGGTGTAGAAGCGCCGGTTTTCCGGGTCGAGGCGGTAGTAGGCCGCGTTGTCGATGCCCCGGAAGCAAAGCGTTGGCCCCAGGTGATTCCCCTCGGCGGTGTGGTTGTAGACCACGTCGAGGATCACCTCGAGCCCGGCGCGATGCAGCCGCTTCACCATCGATTTGAACTCGGCCACCTGCTGGCCGAGGCCGCCTGTGGCATAGCGCACATCGGGGGCGAAGTAGCCGATCGAACTGTAGCCCCAGTGATTGACCAGCCCCTGCTCCACCAGGCGCCGCTCGGTGACCGACTGATGAATCGGAAGCAGCTCCACCGCGGTCACCCCCAGGCTGAGCAGGTGGTCGATCACCGCGTCGGTTGCGAGTCCGAGGTAGGTGCCCCGGAGCTGGTCGGGCACATCGGGGTGCAGCATCGTCATGCTCTTGACGTGGCATTCGTACATGACCGTGTGATTCCACGGCGTGCGAGGATGCTGATCATCTCCCCAGCTGAAGGCGGACTCCACCACCACGCACTTGGGCATACCCGGGGCGCTGTCCTGGAGATCCGGCATCAGGTCGCGATCGTCCGAAGGCGCATTCATGACATAGCCGGAGAGGGCATCGCTCCAGCGAATGTTCCCGGTCACTGCCTTGGCATAGGGGTCGAGCAGGAGCTTGGCTGCGTTGAACCGATGTCCCTCCACCGGCGCGTAGGGACCATGGACCCGGTAGCCATACAGCTGCCCGGGGCGCACATCCGGGAGATAGGCATGCCAGATCTGATCGGTTTGCTCCCGGAGGCGAATGCGAGCACTCTCGCTGCCGGCGTCGGCGTGGGCGAAGAGGCAGAGGTCGACCGCGGTGGCGTGTTCGGAGAAGATCGCGAAATTGGTTCCCTCGCCGTCCCACGTGGCTCCCAGAGGAGACGGCGCGCCAGGCCAGACTCGAATCATGCCACGCCCGCGCGAAGCAGGGCCGCACTGAAGGGGGGAAGCACCAGTTGGCCGGCAGTGAGTCGGACACGGTTCTCACCGCCGTACGCGGCAGCGTCGGTCGACAGCACCAGGTCCCAGGACTGGCCTTCATCTCCCGGCAGCTGACGCTCCCCGGCAGCGAAGTTGAATCCGCCGAGCAGATAGTCGTCGCCGGTGGACAACCCGAGCATGACCCACTCGTCCCGCACGTCGTGGTTCACGCGGACGCTCGCCACTCCGGGCCTGAGCGCCGGGAGGACACGCCGCAGCTCGAGCAGATCGTGATAGAGCGCGCGGAGCTGAGCGTGCGGAGGACGGCGGGCGGCATCCCAATCCAACCGCGACGCCTCGAACGTGGACTCGGCCTGGGGGTCGGGGATCTCGCCGCTCCACCCGAAACCGGCGAACTCTCGCCGCCGGCCTTCGCGCACTGCTTCGACCAGCTTGGGATCGCCGTGGCTCACGAAGTAGAGGAAAGGACGGGTTTCTCCATATTCCTCGCCCATGAACAGGAGGGGCAGGTACGGCGAGAGCAGAAGTATAGCTGCGGCCAGCCGGAGGGCTTCGGGCGGAACCAACGCCGACAGCCGCTCGCCCCGTGCCCGGTTACCGACCTGGTCATGGTTCTGCACGCAGATGACGAACCGCTCGGCCGGCAGGTCCACGGCCGGGCGGCCGTGGCGGCGGCGCCGAAAGACCGAATAGCGGCCGTCGTTCACGAACCGCTCTGCCAGTGCCTTGGCGACCGGGGCAACGCCACCAAAGTCGGCGTAGTAGCCGTTCTGCTCCCCAGTCAGCGCCACGTGCACCGCATGATGAAAGTCATCGTTCCATTGAGCATCGAGGCCATACCCGCCCACCACGGGGCTCCGCACGAAACGGGGATCGTTCGCCGCACTCTCCGCGATCACACTTACCCGGCGGCCCAGCAACTCGGCCTGCCGGTGAACCACGGCGGCCAGCTCCTCCAGCAAGTGCATGGCGCCCTGATCCACGACGGTATCGGCCGCATCGAGGCGTAGTCCGTCCAGATGGAATTCGGTGATCCAGTAGAGCGCGTTGTCCAGGATGTAACGCCGGACTTCGTCGCTCTCTGGTCCGTCCAGGTTCCATCCCTCGCCCCACAGAGTGCGATACCGATCGGTGAAATAAGGACCGAAGTCCCTCAAGTAATTGCCTTCGGGCCCGAGGTGGTTATACACCACGTCGAGAATTACGGCCAGTCCCGTGCGGTGGGCGGCGTTCACCAGCCGCCGGAGACCGTCGGGACCGCCATAGCTGCTCTGGGGGGCGTAGAGCGATACGCCGTCGTAGCCCCAATTTCTTTTCCCGGGAAATTCCGCCACCGGCATCAGCTCGATCGCGGTGAGGCCGAGCTCGCGGAGCGACTCGAGACGGGGGATGATCCCTTCGAAGGTCCCTTCCGGGGTGAAGCTGCCCACGTGCAGCTCGTAGATGGCCAGGTCGCGGACTGCCAATCCCTTCCACTCATCGTCAGTCCACTTGAATTCGGCCGGGTCGATGATCCGGCTGGGGCCGTGGACTCCCTCCGGTCGATACCGGCTCACCGGATCGGGCCGGTCCGCCTCGCCGTTTACTCGAAACCAGTAGTCGCGCCCCGGAGGTGCGTCCGCGGCACTCCCTCGCCACACTCCGAACGGGTCGCGCTCCATGGGAAGGCACGCGTCCGAGAATTTCCCTCGGATCACCAGCTCGAGATGACTTGCCGCCGGGGCCCAGACCTCAAATGCTACTGAGCCGTCGGGGTTCGGACGGGCTCCACGCTGGAGCGACCAAGGTTCGGGCGGGATAACCTGGTGAGGCTGCATGCAGGGGGGAAGCGGGATGTCAGCAGGAAGGTGGGAGCGGCCGGCGAACTTGCCCTACTCTGAAGCTGGGGGCGATTTGACTTTCAGCGCGGCGCACCAGGCAACCTCGACCTCGAGGCGCTCGATCTCGTTCCGACTCTCGGCGATGCACTCCTGCAGATCACGCCCGCCGGTGGCAGACTCGAGGGCGGCGACGACATCTCGCAATCCGGCAAGCTCATAGACCAACAACTGGTGATAACGCTCCGCCGCCTCTGGCCAGGAGGGAGCCAGGCGCCGCAGCTCGGCCTTGCGGTCGAGCGTGTGCTCGATGGAATGGCGGGCGGCGTAATCCTCCGCCGCGATCCGAGGCCTCCGGCGCTCCATGGGAGGACTCAGAAACGGGACCCGACGCCGATGATGGGCGCGGAGTTGATCCAAGGTCTCCAACACGGTGCGCAGGATCGAGACCACGGGCGGCCTCCGGGTATCGTCAGGTGGGCGCTGTTCCATCACGGACTTCGCTCATCAGCGCGAGGGTGTTGCCCTCGGTATCGTCGAAGAATGTCATCCACAACTCATGGTCCGGCAATCGGGCGATGAGATGGGGAGCATCCTTGAAGCCGACGCCGCGGCCCTGCAGCAGGGCATGTGCGCCCTGGATGTCAGTGACGCGGAAGTAGATGATGGAGGACGGGTGGTCGAACTCGCTCGACTCCGGAAGGCTCAGCATGAGCCGGACACCGCCGCAATCGAAGAAGGCGAGCTTCGGAGCGGAGAAGAGGTACGAGAGCCCGAGTACATCCCGATAGAATGCCGTCGCCCGCTCCACATCGCGGACCCGAATCGCAATCTGGCCGATCCCGGCCAGGACGGCGGCGGTTTGGGGACTCACTCCCTGCCCTGCCAAATCGATCGCAGGTAGAGGCTTCCCAGGAGCAGGATCAACCCTGCGAGGAGCGTTCCCGGGCCGCCGTAGTTCTCATAGGTGAAGGGGATGGCTCGCGAGTGTCGCACGATCGTCAGTATCCCGAACACCATTCCCGCAATGCCGAGGAGGCCGAGCAGTCCGAACAGGTTCCGCATGAAGCCCTCGCGAGAGTCGACCAAATGCCACCGCTTGCCGGTATACATGAAACTCTCTCGGGGGCTGCTGGGCAAGTAGCCGGCGGAAAAATCCGGGTGCTAGCGGCCGAATCGTTCCAGAGCCGAGGCCGCGGCTGCCTCCAATAGGTGCGCGGCTGAACCGCTCAGCGGCACCGGCGGCCCAAGAGACGCGATGCCGGCTGGGGTGTGCTCCGTCAGTCGGGCGTACGTCACCATTGCGACGAGATAGGAACCCAACGCGCTGGGATGGAATCCGTCTCCCCCGAAGAGCTGCAGATTGGGGTCCCGCCGAAGCGCCTCTCTGAGCGCCTCACCGGCCGGCAGCAGAATTCCATCCACCGCCTGGGCCGCCTCCGCGTACGAGCTCGTCACGCTGTCCCACGCCTCGGACCGAGACAAGCCGGGCCAGACCGAGTACATCGCCGGCCGGGCTCCGACTGCGCGGATTCGCTGAGCGAACATTTCGGCGTACTGCACCAGGAGCGCCCGGCTCTCCGGGAGCGCGGACGGGCCCTGCTGTAAAACGACCACGTCCCAGCCGCCTTGTTCGATCGCGCGGACGGCGTCGCCTCGATTCCAGTGGTCCTCGAGGCTGTAACCGCCGAACGCGACTGATTCGGTGGAGATGGTCGCCTCGCCGACCGCGGCCGAAAGGTGCTCCACCATCTTGGGCAAATCGTTGGCGTCGGTCAGGCTGTTGCCGATGAAGAGGACCCTGAGGTCCCTGGAACCTGGGTCGGGGGCGGTTGACCCGCAGCTGGCGAGGGCAGATGCCGCCGCCAGCAAGATGCCGATGCGTGCTCGCCAGGTGGTCACTCAGAGAACGACGTTCAGAGGAAGGACTGCCACACTATGCGTTATAGATCGCGCCTCCCGATTCGCGGTAGAGTTCCAGGACCGCCGCCGCCTCAGCCCGCATGACCTCTCGAATAATCTCGATACCGCAACGCTCCAGATAGGACCAGGACTCGGGAAAGACCGGTCCCTCGTCGAAGCTCAGGGCTGTCGCATCGCTGCGGCTCGCCCCACAGACCAACCGCCGTACTCCGCTCCACAGCGTGGCGCCCAGACACATCGCGCACGGCTCGCAGGAGCTCACCAGCTCATGCACCGGTTGGCCGGTTGCACCAAGGCTGAACCGCCCCACCCGCTGCTGGGCTAGCATCAACGCCAACACTTCAGCATGCAGGACCGAGTTGTTGAGTCGGGTCACACTGTTGACCCCAACTGCAACCAGCCGTCCGGAGTCACGCTCGAACACCGCCGCGCCGAATGGTCCACCGGTGGCCTGCAGCACGTTTTCGCGGGCAACCGTGACGGCGAGACCCATTCGGTCTTCGATCGACGCATAGCGGCGCTGCCAATCGATCGTCTGGTTCAGCCAGTCGGGGAGGGTGATGTGGAGCGATCGCGATGCCCCGGGTGTCTCCATGAAGTCTCCGGGCGGTTGGTTCAGGGTGAAATGGTCATCGCCTTCTTGAGCAATGAGATCTGCCCGCCGTGATAGGCGTCGTGCTGAGTCAGGCCGTGGAGCATCTCCTGGTAGCTTTCAGCCGCATCGCCTTTGCCGCTGACCGGGGAGGCGAGCCGTTCCTCTGACGCGCGGGACACTGCCTCGGCCAGCTCACGATGGGCGTCGGCCAGCGCTCGTTTCGCCCAATCCCAGTTCGAGGGAGAAACTACGCCCACTGGGGGCCAGTCTCCTTCGGCAGGTTCTCCCGCGTGGGCGCCCTCGAGCCGCCGAGCCACCTCCCGTGTCCATCCCGTCAGATGCAGGACCAGCTCCCAGATCGAGTGGGCGTTGGGGATGGGTCGGGATGCGGCCTGGACCGGGCTCACATCGGCCAGAATCTCAGCCAGCGCTGACCCGTGCCAAGCTCCGCCATCGTGCGCCAGCCGGATCTGTTGTGCGACGAGCTCTCGCTCCATGGGCCTGATGACCTCCGTCTCATCAATCGGGTGTTTCCGTCTTCGAGGTGGGTGAGATGGGTTTGACGTAGCGTACGACCTCGGGGACGTATCCGAGGCGCTCGTACACCGCGCGGGCATGCGCGTTTCTCTCAAACACGTTCAGCGTTATGAGAGGA
>UEXR01000463.1_pt1 | contig 15815 bp, 11 predicted proteins | sample 4301101 | NCBI WGS metagenome assembly UEXR01 (sample SAMEA4773180, study PRJEB27434) | metagenome | biome: 2259; feature: agricultural soil; material: soil | place: USA | collected 2014-09 | depth 0.25 m
AGGAAGGAGTGGACCAACTGACGGACGTGATCCGGAGCTTTGCCCAGGACCCCGAGGCTCGCCGAGCCCTCGGCGCCGATGCCCGGCGGCGGGTGCTGGCCGAGTACACCGACGAATCGATCGCCCAACGAACGTTGGGTTTCTGGCGGGTGGTGACCGGCAGCGCAACACCTTGACGCGGAGTCACTTACCGCTGATGTTTCGGCCCCACATGCGCCCAACCCTCCCGCGCCGCGGCCCGCTGCTCTTCCGGTGGGTCACTGTTCTTGTTTTGCTCGCCATCAGGACTCCGGCCGCCGCTCAGATCCCGGGCCTTCCCCCGGGTGCGCACCCGAGCCCGCAGGAGGTCCAGACGCTGCTGGAGACCCGGCCTGACTTGGTCGCACAGCTGCAGCAGCGCATCGCGGAATCCGGCCTGAGTCCCGAGCAAATCCGAGCCCGCTTAAGGGCTGCCGGCTACCCCGAGGACCTGCTCGACGCCTACATCGGGGGCGCGGATACCACGACCGTCCTTCCCACGCCGACGACCAGCCAAGTGGGGGCGTTTGGGGCGCTGGGACTCCTCTCCGTGAGCTCCGACACGCTGGGTCAGATCGATTCGCTGGGTATGCTGGCTGCACCCGAGCGGCGGGTGGTAGACTCGCTCCGCCTGCGGCGGGCCGACTCCCTTCGGGCCGACTCTCTGGCGGATTCCACTGGGGCAAAGGGTCGGCTGAAGCGATTCGGGATAGACGTCTTCCGCCGTGCAACCACCCGGTTTCAGGCGCTCCAATCGGGCCCGGTCGACCGGAACTACCGGCTCGGTCCTGGGGACCTCCTGGTTCTGATCATGACCGGCGACGTCGAGTCCACTCGAACCCTCGAGGTCAACCGCGAAGGCTTCGTAGTCATCCAGCAGGTGGGCCAGGTGTACGTCGCTAATCTGACGCTGGCTCAGCTGGAGGACGAGCTGTATACCCGGCTGGGGCGGGTCTACTCGGGCGTGCGACGCGGGCCCAACGCCCGGACCCGTTTTTCGATCACGGTTGCCCGCCTTCGCAATATCCAGGTGTACGTCGTCGGCGACGTGGTCCGGCCCGGGGCCTATCAGATCTCGGCAGCCGGCACCGTTCTGTCCGCGCTCTACGCCGCCGGCGGTCCCACCGACAATGGCGGGTTCCGGCAGGTCGAGCTCCGGCGGGGCGGGACCTTAGTCGATACGGTCGACGTGTACGACTACCTCCTCCGCGGCATCAGCCCGACCGATCTGCATCTCGAGTCCGGCGACGTCATTTTCGTACCAGTTCGGGGGCCGCTGGTGGCGGTCACCGGTCGCGTGGTGCGCCCGGCGATTTACGAGATCAAGCCGACCGAAACTCTCCGTGATGTCGTCGCCGCCGCCGGCGGTCTCGATGCAAATGCCGTCCAAGGCCGAATCCAGATCCATCGGATTCTGCCGACTCCGGGCGCGGAAGGTCAGCAACGGGTGGTGGTCGATGTCGCTAATGCCGGCGTGCCGTCGGCTGAGGTTCCCGCTTTTCCGCTTACGCGGGGCGACTCGATCCAGGTGTTCGAGGTGTCGGGCCACGTCCGTGCGTTCGTCAGCGTGCGCGGGAACGTCGTGCTCCCGGGCAACGTGGGGTTCACCGACGGAATGAAGCTCAGCGAGGCCATCCGACTGGCAGGCGGCCCCAAGCCGGACGTCTATCTGGGTCGGATCCTGGTGTCCCGACTTCGGCCTGACTCGAGTCGGACGCAACTCCACTCTGCGTTCGCCGACAGCACTGGGCGGGTTACCGACGACCTGGTGCTGCAGGACGGCGACGATATCAGGGTTTTCTCGCGGTCGACCTTCAGGGCCCAACCGTGGATCACGATCGTGGGCGCTGTGCGGCGCTCCGGACGGGTGCCCTATCGTGAAGGCATTACGCTGCGGGACGCAGTGCTCCTGGCGGACGGGCTGACCGAGGACGCCGTGCTCGATTCCGCCGAGATTGCCCGGCTTCCCCCGAGCCGCCCTACCGGGGCGCTCGCCCAACCGGTTCGGGTATCGCTCGACTCGAGTTACCTGCTCTCCCAACCGGGGGCCCCGACGTCGCGAGGCGCCGACCCCGAGATCGTGCTTCAACCGTACGACAACGTGCTGATTCAGCGGCGCCCCGGGTGGGATCTGCAGCGGCTGGTGGCGGTCACCGGCCAAGTGGAGCGACCCGGGCGCTACGCCCTCGTCAGCAAGACTGAGCGCTTGTCCGATTTGATCGGACGCGCTGGAGGGTTGACCACGGAGGCCTATGTCGGCGGGGTGGAGTTCTACCGGCGGTCGGCGACCGCCCGGCCAGTCGCGCAGCAGCCCGATCCCAAGATCCCGATCCAACCGCTCCCGCCCGGGTTTGCAGCGCGGGTGGGTGTGGATCTCCCGACCGTGCTTAAGGACCCGAAGTTCCGCGACAATCTCATTCTCACGGCGGGGGACTCGATCTTCATCCCGGAGTTCAACCCGCTGGTGCAAGTACAGGGGGCGGTGAATGCGCCGGGCCCAGTGGCGTACACGCCCGGTCGGAATCTGGACTGGTACGTCGGGGCGGCAGGTGGCTACGGAGAGAAGAGCGACCGTGGTCGGGCCTTTCTGACGCAGCCGGATGGAAAGCGGCAGGCGGTGCATCGCCGGTTCTTCTTCAGTGACGACGTGCCGACGCCGCGGGCGGGGGCCGTGATCACGGTTCCCGAGCGGAAGGGGAGTCCGCCGCCGGGCAATACGGGCGCGGTGCTGGGGATACTGGCATCGGTGCTGGCGAGTCTGACAACGGTGATCGTCGTGCTCAAGCAATGAAGGCGGCGCTCTGAGCCGCGTTCAGATGCTCTTCGAATGGCTACGAACCGCTGCGATCGCAGCCCGAAACGTCGTTCTCGGATCCAACCTGGCGAGCTCGAGGTTGGCCACGCGACCGCGCGCGCTGGTGGCGTACAACTCGGAGGCGCTTTTTCTGCTGAACGCGATGCAGCAGCATCGTGGTCTGCCCGAGCGCCACGTTCTTGAAGCCCTTCCTCAGCACGGGCCGGTCACCCTCGAGCTCAGCGGTCATGTCGACCCGTTGTGGTTCCGAACGGTGGGGTCGTATCTGTCAGACTTGGTTGGTCTGTGCCTTCTATGTCGAGCCCTCCGGCCGCGCGTGGTATTCGAGATCGGGACATTCAACGGGTACAGTGCGTTTCACTTTGCCCTCAACACCCCGCCTGACAGCGTCATCTACACGCTGGACTTGCCGCCTGGCGGGGTCGAGCTCAAGCTCGGTGCCACTGTCGTTGACCTCCAACACGTCCGAGAGGGCGTCGCAGCCAAGAGCTACGCGTTCACGGGCACCGGGGTCGAAAGCAAGGTGCACACGCTGAAAGGCGACTCGGCGATCTTTGACTTCTCTCCGTGGCACCGCAAGGTGGACCTGTTCTTCATCGATGGCGCGCACAGCTACGAGTATGTCCGGTCGGATACCGAGCGGGCGCTCCAGTGCGTCCGGCCTGGAGGAGCGATCGCCTGGCACGACTTCGGGCGGACGGGCGTCAACGGAGTGCGTCGCTATCTGCGAGAGCTGGCAAGGACGGGGCTTGAGATTAATGTCCTGCCGGGCGGTTCCCTCGCGTATGTAGTGGGGGTGCACACCTATCAACTCCCGCCGTGATTGGCTGACGGCCGTACGCGCTAGCTCGGCACCCCGCAAGGGCTCGGCCCTGGCCCCGTGCCGGGCGACACTGGGCTTGCACCATTGCCGCAGCCACCCACAAGTACAATGACCAGCTAAGCCCGAGCCACGGGCAGCAGAGCGCGAGATCTACGGAACTGCGGTTCGGGGTAGCCTGGGATTCGGCAAACCGCGAGGGTCTACGAGATCGCCGTCGGTGCCAGCCTGCTAACAGGCAGCCGGTCAACCCCTGGCGCCGTCACCGGCTGGGTCTCGTACCGGGCCGCTATCCCCAAGCCGAGCACGAGACCCGCCACGAAGCCCGGGCCGTTCACCCAGCCGACATCGAAGAGGCCGTGCAGGTTGAACAGCCAAAAGCAGGCGATCCCCGGGGACGCAAGAACCCCGAACCGCCGCCAAATCCACCCGAACAAGAGCACCATCACCAGGAGGCCAGTCAGCCCGTAATCGTGCCAGAACTGAAGGACGATATTGTGGGTTCCCGGGATTTCTTCCACGAAGACCGAGATCCGCGAGATGAAGGTCGCGGGCCCGTTGCCGAAGAAGAAGGTTTGCGTGGAGGCGGCGATTTCCCGCCAGGCCTGTTGCCAGGTGAGCAGACGAAACGCAGCCGTCCGCAGGGAGGACTCGTAATCGAACTTGAGCGCCTCCCAAATGACCCCGACCAACGCCGCCGGCGCCCCCACTACAAAGAGCCAGCGCGCCCATAGGCTGATCGCGAAAAGCAGACTGAGGGCGATCGCCGTCTTGCTTCCGATTACCAGAAGGGCGGGGACGGCCGTAAACAGGGCCCCTAGCTGCATGAGCACATTCCGGCGAGCGCTCGCGAAGGTGTACAGGAAGAGCATCTCGTAGATCGCCCCCACGCCGTTCTTCTGCATGTTGGGGACGAACACGACGTAACGGTCGAAGTCGATGCCGGCCCCGAGACCGTACACCAGGGTGCAGGTAGAGAAAATCCAGAAGGACGCGATGAGGCCGCGTTCCAGCTGGCGAAGCGCTCCTGGCTGGCCCACGCTGAGACCGATAACGATCGAGGGAATTGCGAACAGAAACGTGAGCGTGCCCAGGAAGTTGGTGACCCGATACGCTCCCCCCCAGGCCGGCGATTCCGCCACCGCGAGCGCGGCAAACAGGAGAAAGAAATGCCATAGGGTCGGCACCCGGGCCAGTCCGTGCCCGGAGGCGGCGCGGGTGACCAGCAGGGCCAACCACGCGGCGAGGATCAGGATGATCGGCCCGAACCCCAGACCTTGGCTCAGGAAGGAAGCCGCGACAAATGCCACAATGCTGGCGGTCACGAGGCGTTCAGACCCCCGCGCCCGCGCGCCGCGACCGGGCTCGCGCTGCACGGCTGACCGTGGTGCGCGCGCGTCGCAGCGATTCCCACCCCGTGACCGCAAGGAAGCCCAGCAAGAGCCCGCCGCCAACCCCGATCAGCACGATCAGCCACGGCTTGGGCTGGCTCCGTCGCGCGGCGGGCTCGGCGTGATCGATGACCGTGAGCGTCGGGACGTCCTTCGCCTCGGCAATGCGCGCTTCCTCATAGGACCGCGAAAGCGTGGTGTAGACGGTTTGCTTGGTCTCGACCACTCGCTGAAGGCGCGCCGACTCCACTTGCAGAGCCGGCGAGTTCGTGATCGACCGGTTGCGCTCGGCGAACGCGGCTTGATCCTGCTCGGCCTTCCGGAGCTCGCCCTCTGCCTCCCGCAGGCGGTGCTCCGCGAAGATCCGCTGCTGCCGGGACTGGAACTGCAACCGGTTGAGATTGAAAGAATTGAGGAGCTCGATCGTACGGCTGGCCACAGCGGCGGCCAGGTCGGCCCGCGGGAGCGTCACGCGGACATCGATGATGCCGCTCTTCAGCGCCGACGAAATCGAGGTCCGACGCTTGAGGTACCGAACCCCCTTGTCGAGACGCAGCGCTTCGGTACTGGCCCGGATGTGAAGCTGGTCCAGGAGCCGTTCAGTGTGCGTGGAGTCGCCGTTGACCGGGAACCGAGTCTGCAACAGGTCCTCCCTGATTTCCCGGCTTTGGAGCAGGTCCACGTAGAAATCTGGCGACATTTGCGAGCCGCCACCCAGCGGGACGCCCAGATCACCCGCGAGGCCCGCCAGCCCAGCGAGGCCAGAGAGGCCCGAAATCAGCGAGGTCCGCGTCGCGCTTACCCCCACGATCCGGGTCTCCGAGGTGTACCGCGGCGGGAGCACTACGGCCAGCACTAGCCCGACGGCCAGCCCGAGCGCCGTGAGGATTCCTAGCACCTCGGGGCGCTCGACCACCGCCGCCATCAAGTCCGCGAATCCGACCACCTCCACTCCCTCGTTTCCGGCCTCGGCTCGTGGCGGACGTAGGCGCACCGCTTGATCGTCGAGGCCAGATTCCAATTCCTCAATCGTTGCCATGTCGATTCACCTCACGCATCGCGGCATTCGCCAGTGAACGGTGCCCCAGGCCGCCAGCCGATCGGTTGCCGAGCGACGTAGCAGCGCACGCGGCGCAGGCGCCCGCCGGGCACGGCCCGGCGACAATCGACCGCCACAGCCGCTGCGCCAGCCGACCGATAACGCTCCGCGGCGGGCTTTGCCGTGAGCGGGGCGAAGGTCGGTGTGCCCCACACCGGCGTAAACAATCCGCTCTCGATCTCCGCGTTAGGTATGTCGAACAACGTAAACCAGAAGGCCGGCGCCCCGGTCTCGAGCTGAGCGACGCATTGGTACCCCAAGTCCAGGCCCTCTGCTTGGTAAGCCCAGTAGCGCGCGCGTACCGACTCGGATCGCTCCGCAGCGGGAATGCGGGCCAGCGGCGTGCCAAACCCCAGCTCGGTGATCCATACCGGCAACGTTCGGCCGCGGCCAAAGTACCTCGCCGAGAGCTGGCCGGTCATGTGCTGGAAGGCGGCCACGTACCGGCCAAAGTTACCCCAGGCGTCCCGCGCCACTGGGGGAGTTTCCTGATTGACGTACAGGTGGAGGCCCCACCCGTCCACCGGAAAGCGGTGGTAGCGCTTGACGATCGTCTTCCAGCCCGCGTGCGCAAACCCGGCGCTCACGAACGCCTGGAGATAATCGCCCGCAACGTTGTCGAACAACGCGGCATCCCGGCGGGGATTCGCCGGCCCATCGTTCGCACGGTTCATCGAGAGCAGCCCGCCAGACACTGTCGCGAGGGCTGGTGCTCCCTCTTGCTCCGCCGCCCGTGCGGCATGGAAGCTCCGGCTCAAGAGCTGCGCGAAGTTCGAAGGATAGATGAACGTGCCGCCTGGCAGCCTGCCGGTATCGATGTCTGACGCGGTCAACGTGTAGCCGTCGTTGCCGGTCCAGGCGTTCGGCTCGTTGCTGATCTCCCAAACCCGAATCCGGTCGGCGAACCGGCGGAGCAGCATCGGGAAAACCACGCTCCCCAGATTCGCAATGTATGCGTTATCGCCATTCCCACCCGCTGCCTCAGCGCTGTTCGCAACCTGCTCCGCCTGCGGTGCCTCAACGGTGGCGTTCGAGATCAGGCCGAGGACCCTGATGCCCCGCGCCGTTAGACTGTCGAGCGCTCGACCGTATGCCGCAACCAAGGGACCGTCCCAACCCAGGTCTTCGGCCGAACACTGCGCCCGACAATCCCGGGAAAGCCCCCGAGCCTCCCGGCGGCGGCGGGCCCGCTCGACGGCTTTGTTCGTCACCCGGAATTCGAAGCGATACCAGTGCGCGTCCAACCCAACGATGGTCGGCAGAATAGTCGGGTATCGGTCGAACGCTAGCTGATACGTCGAGTCTCCACCGGGAGCGTCGTCCAGCACCCACCCACTTTGAATACCCTTGAGTCCGGTGGGATCTGGAGCAACTTGCGGGGCTTCGCCGGGTCGGCAGGAGAGCACGACGAGGCTCAGCCCGAGCGGCAGCGGGCAAGACCTCAGCGATTCGAACGGGCGCAAGGGCTCGCGCCTCATCGCGTCCGCCCGGAGCCGCCTGCCATCGCGGTGTCCACCGCCTGCGGCTCATCGGGCGGAGGAAGAATCTCTTCGCCCAGCAGCGAGTCGCCCACGTAGCGGCTGAGCAAGCGCTGACCTGACTCCAGTGGAGCCACTGCGACCAGCCGCTGCCCATCCGACCTCCCAGAGTCCGAAACGCCGGCAATCCGCTGCGCGAACGACGGCTGGATCCCGATCCGGCCGTCGGGCCAGAGCCGGAGCGAGGCGAGCGCCGTCGCGGGCGGGAGCCGCTTCCGATCGCCATAGAGGCCGATACGGAGCTCGAAGCGGCCCACCGAACGGCCCGGAATCGGCCGCCACGGCAGCGAGTCGTCGCAGGCGACCCGATCTAGTAGCGACTCACCCCCGCAAGTGCTGGTGCGTCGCTGGTGGATGAAATCCCGCGCCAGCTCGTTGACCTGATACAGCGCGAAGGTTCCACGGACGACCCGAAGCGAGTCCGTCGCCGGGCCCCACGACCTGGGCAGCAGAACCACCATTCCCACGTGCACGCTGTGCGGTTCGAACATCGTTCCGTGAAGGCCGAAGAGATTCGGCTCGCTGGCGAACAGCTCCCCGTGATCCGAGAGCACGACGATCATCGAGCCGTCGGAGAAGCCCTCGCGGTCGAGCTGCGCGATAAACCCCGCCGTCTCATCGATCAGGGCATCCGCGCGACGCTGGTAGATGGCCTGCTGCGACGCCGGCGACCGCCCCGGGATGCGGGACCAAACCGGTCTCGCATAGGACGGTGTGTTGATGTCGCGGGGCGCGCTGCGCAGGAAGGAGCCGACACTCTCGAATTCCCGCAGCGTAGGGCGAAGCGGTCCGTGCAGTCCGACCGTATGGGCCGCGACGATCCGAGGCCGCCCATCGGGTGAGCGCAGCTCGGCGGCTACCGTCCCGAAGAGGCGCCATGGCGAGGACCCTCCGGGGGCGCTGGCGAGGCCGACTCCCACCCACCGTCCCCAATAGGCGTCGTAGAGGGGCAAGACGTATCTGGCGGTCCGGCGGAGCTCGGTGCGCCAGCCGACATCGTCCTGCCGCGCTCGATCGAAGAGCTCACCCGCCAGGAAGACATTGGTCTCCGCGTCGTCCGTTACCCAGGATGTGGTGTAGCCGTGCGCGCGGGCGAACGTCGTCAAATTGAAGTCCATCTCACGCAGGCGGCGGACCTGATCCGCGCGAGACAGCGTATCCAGGCCAGCCAGGTGGACCGGGTTCGTGCCGGCGATGATGCCGGGCCAGGCGAAGCGTGTGAGCGGCACCGGTGATACGCCGTTGGCGAGCAGCCGAAGATGACCGCGCAACGTCGGGGTCCGCTGGGTCAAGCGATTGGCCAGCGCCTCGGTCCAGTCACGGCTCAAGTTGTCGAGACCGAGGATCAGGACACTTCCGTTCGCGTAGGGGCCACCTCGTGAGAGCGATCGCGGCGTCGGAAGAAAGGGAGGCGCTGCCAGAAGGAGGCTCGCGATCAGGAACCTCTCAGCCCGGGCCCGGCTCTCGCGAGCCAGCGCCAGCCACGCCACCAGCAGCAGGCCGAGCGATACGCCATACGGCAACCGGTTCACCCCGGGCAGCCGAGTCAGGCTCCCGGGGGAGAACAGCAGTCCGCAGGCCGCCAGCAGGGCCCAGAAACTCGCGATCACGCTCAGCGCTTGCCGGGTCGTCCGCCGGCGGACGGCGACGAATCCAGCCATTCCGGTCAGCCCGCCCAGGATGGCATAGCAGACCGCGATCTGGGCCGCCACCTCGGCGAACCGCCCGCGCACCAGGTGGCGCCAGTCGGTGTCGGTTACGCTCGCCTGAATGTAGGACCGGAGCAGGACGAGGCTCGCCGCGACGATCAACAGGCCAAGTAGGAGCCCGGCCCCCATAAAGACAGCCAGCGACCGCGGCCGGCCCGCTCCGGCCGATTGGGGCGGCTCTCCCATGGGTTCCGAGGGCCGGATCACCATACACGCTCCCGCACACGGTGAAGCGAAGTCAGAATCCGCTTGGCCGCATCCTTCCAGCGAAACTGCCCAGCTCGGATGCGACCCCGGTCGCGCAACTCCGCTCGCAGACCGGCATCGCCGAGGACGCGGCCAAGTTGGGTGACGAGCGCGTCCCGATTCCCGTCCTCGAAGAACAGCGCTGCGTCCCCGAGAACTTCCTGGTGCGCCGGAATCCGAGAAGCGATCACCGGGCAGCCACACGCCATGGCCTCGAGCGGCGGGAGCCCGAAACCCTCGTAGCGAGAGGGGCAGATCGCGACCTCCGCGGCTTCCATCAATCCACGCAATTCAGCGTCGGAGACCCGCGGCAACTGCATGATTCGCCCCCTGCCGCTTAGGTGTTCCTCCCGTCCGTAGATCTTCGCGTCGCCCGCACCGACGATCACGAGCGTCACGTCGGGAACTGACCCACATTCCAGGGCGCGAGCCACGAGGGCGACGTTCTTCGCCGGGTGCCGGTTTGCGACGCACAGCAAGAAACGCTGGCTGGCCAGGCCGGCGCGGTCCAAAATCCCTCGGTCTGGAGCGACGCGGAGAACGTGCTCCGAACCTCCCGAGGTCACGGTGGCAGAGCGGCCGGATCGAAGCACGAAACGCTGGAGGTCGGATGCGGCGCTTTGGGACATGGTGAACACCACCTCGGCTCGCGCCGCCACTCGGGGCAGGACAGTTTTATACCATGCCCGAAACCGAGCCGAATAGGCCTCGGGCACGCGCCACAGCGCCGCATCGTGCAGTGTCACGGCCTGCCGTGACGACAAGAGGGGCGCTGCATTCGCCAAGTTCAACAACAGGCCGCGCGCTGCGTAACGCGGCAGAACGAGCTGCTCCCAGAGATTGCCCGAGAGCGGACCGATCGACCTGGTTCGAATGTGGCTCAGCCCGAAGTCCGCCGCCACGTGGTGAGGGGTCACCAGCTCGAACTCGAGACCACGAACGGCCGAGGGCTCCGAAGCATGGAGACCGTCGAGAGCCGCGACGATCTCTCGCGCGAAGCGCTGAACGCCGGTCACCGGCTGAGCGAGGAATCGGCCATTCACAACGACCCGGAGCGTGCCCGGCTCGCCCGAGCCCGTCATGCTCCCCCGCCGCTCAGCGGCCAATCGAGCGCGTCCTCCCAGGCCCTCAGGGTGAGGTCGGCGACACACTCTTGGGTGAAGTGACTCCGGACTCGAAGATCCGCGCGGGCCACCAGACGCTCGCGCAGCGACCGATCCCGAAGGGCCTGGAGCGCGGCCACCAGCGCTCGCACGTCGCCCTCCGGAAAGATGAGGCCGGCATCCCCGATCACCCGGGGGATCTCTCCGGAATCCGACCCAACCACCGGGATGCCCATGGCCATCGACTCGATCAGCACGCGGCCGAACTGCTCCTTCCAACGTGACGTCGTGCGGGAAGGCAGAATGAGCGCATCTAAACTGGCCATCACCTCCGGCACCTTGGTGGATGGAAAGCCGCCCAGTAAATGAACCCGGTTTCCGACCTCCAGTCGCGCGGCGACACGCCGGAGCGCCGGTTCGTCGGGGCCGGTGCCGGCGAGGGCGAGATGCACGCCCGGGAGGTGCACTAACGCCTCGATCGCCGTGCTGATCCCCTTCTCCGGTATCAGCCTGCCAACGTAGCCGGCCAGGAAGCAATCGAGAGGCAACTGAAATTGATCGCGAGTCGATGGGCGCCGCGCGAAGACGCCCATATCGACGCCGAATTGGGGGACGACGCGGACGGGCCCGTCAAACCCGCGCTTTCGAAGCAAGCCTGCGGCCTCCTCTGTACCTGCAATCATGAGGTCGATGTGGCGATAGCTATGTCGCTCGACCGCATCGAATGGCGGGGGATAGCGCTTGTCGATGTTCTGCCAGGTAAATGCGATCGATTTGGCCCGTAGCCGCTTGACCTCCCTCAGCGCCTGCCAAGTGACCGCGCTCCACGGCTCTTCGTCGATGTGCAGCAAGTCGGGCCTGAGCCGGTCCAGTACTCGGGTCAAGCCGCGGTAGAGATGAACGTGGTTATGGCCGGTAAAGACCGTCGGCAACCGAATCCACTCGAAGTTGGTCGGTGAGTCGGCGCGCTCGGCCGAATAGTGCGACCACCGTTTCGGGGTGAGTAGCACCAGGCGGCAATGCCGGCCCAGCAGCCGCGCCTTCTGATGCGTCGCGCTGACAGTCATGGCCTTGGAGATGAGCACGACTGTCTGCGAACCCGGCCTCGTGCCGGTCATCGAAGGGAGCCCGCAGCGGGCGCGATCATGCGGGGCGCTCCGCCACCACGATTAGGTCGCCGCGGAACATCATACCCAGGAACCAGGCGCGGGCCACGAGCTTGGCCATTCGGACGAGGAGATTCGCCGCAGGCTCGCGATCCTCGGCGACCTCAACAATCGTCAGTCCGCACATCCCCAGGAGCCGCACGAGCAAAGGGGCTGGATACGGACGTACATGCGTCGGGTCGTACCAGAAGCGCTCCGTAGTCCGAAGATCTCGAGGATTCGGAGTCACGATGACGAGGCGCGCCCCAGGCTTCATCACCCGGGCGGCTTCACGAAGCAGTCCGATCGCCTGCGGCGGCGCCAGATGCTCGATCACGTGCGCAAGCAGGATGCCGCCGAGACTTGCAGTGGGGAGCTGTGATAGATGGGGGAGCGCGTCCGCTTCATAGACCTCGAGACCGCGAGTCTGGGCGGCAGCGACCTTTGCGGCGTCCAGGTCGATGCCGTACGCCTCTTGACCGTGCTCCTTGAGCACCGCGAGCATGACACCCCGGTCGCTCCCAATCTCGAGCACTCGTCCGATGCCGCGGCACAAGTGCTTCAGGTGGCGCCGCTGATGCTGGGCAGTCAGCCGCTCTTCCCCCCATAGGGCATGAAACTCGGGTGGAAGCCGGTCACTGGGCCCGAGCATAGCCTTCTGGGCTTGTCCTCGCGGCAGCCGCCACGCGACGAAGGTAGGCGAGCTGGAGCACGAACCCGAGGGACTCCGTCAAGACTACCGCAGCCGCAGCTCCCCCGATACCAAATCTCGGGATCAGGACCAAGTTGAGCGCGGCGTTGGCCGCGAGGTTGGCGCCGGCAACGCTGGCGACCACGCTGAAGCGTCCGCGGGCGTTGATCGCGGCCGTGAAGAGCGCGCTGAGGCCCTTCAGGAAGACGGCCCAGGCCAGTACCCGAAACGGGAGCACTGACGCCAGGTAGGCGGAGCCGTAGACCCCGGCGACAATGGGCCGGCCCCCGAAAGACAGCACAAGACATAGCACCCCAAGCGCGATAGCCAGCGGCGGTAGGTGGCTCCTTAGGCGCCGGTCCGCCGCGGCCCAACCTTCCAGCCCGGAGACCCGTGAAAGCGAGGCGTAGACGCTGAGCGACAGCGAGGTGAGCACGAGCAAAAATGGTTCGGTCAGGCGGTAGGCGGCGGCGTATTGTCCAACTGCAATCTCGCCCAGCATTCGGGCGACCATCAGGGTATCGAGGCGCGAATAGAGCGCGACGCAGCTGCCCCCAATGAGCACGGGTAGCGATTCCGCAAGGAGCCGTCGGCCTCCCGCGAGTCTGAGCAACCAGCGTGACGGCACCTCCCGACGCGCCACTGCCAGGCCCGCGGCTGCTTCGGCGATCGCCCCGATCGCGATCCCACTCGACACCGCCCAGATGCCTTGCTTGGTCGCCAACGCGATCGCAACCAGGGCCACGGTTGTCACGGCACCCACCGCGCTGGCGGGCAGCAGCGCCTTCATCTTGAGTCGAGCCTGGCAAAGGCTCGCCACGCTGCCTGAAATCAATCCACAGGGAACGACCGCCCAGAGAACGAAGAGGAGCGGCTCCGAGCGCCCGTAGACCAACGCGAAGACTGCTTGGGGCGCGACCAGGAACGGGAGCGCCAGGCATGCGTTGAGCGCCAAGAGCCGGCCCAGCAGGACGGCGTCCGGCTCCTCGGAACGGGAAAAGCGTCGTATGGCTGTGACGGACAAACCGGCGTCTGCGACCAACCGCGAGAGCTCGACAAACACCAACGCCAGGGCCAGGCGACCGAACGTTTCCGGACCGAGAACCCGGGCCACGACGATGACCACCAGGCGCGTCACGCCGGAAAGTGCGCGTACGAGCACGGTGGCTGCCGCATTGCTGGTGACCCGGCCGAGCAGCACACGCCACTCGATGGCCGGGGCGGTCTGGCTTCCTGTCACTCGGCGAAGCGCTGTGAAGGGCTGCAAGAGAGGCCCCGGCGATTCTGGCGGGGATGCACCGCTCTCAAGGCGCACCGATGTTCGCGTGGGATGGTCCGCGCTCATCGTCCATTGTCCGGTGCGCCACGCCGAGAAATCGCTGGCGGAAGCGCGCGACGGAGAACCTGAGAGCGAGCTCGCGCAGCGCTGCTGGAGCTCGAGCCGGCCCCTCCTCGAACGCCGCGACCGCCGCCATCATGCTGTCGGCCGTCTGATGGGCGAAGAGAACCCCGCCGGGCTCGCGGCTCGGGGGCCCCGCCAGCAGCGGCCGGTGCCGCGCCCCCACGACATCGAGCATCCCTGCGCGGCCATAGGCGATCACGGGCGTGCCCGCCGCCAGCGCCTCGACGCCGACGATGCCGAAGTCCTCCTCTCCAGGGAAAAGCAGGGCCCGGGCACCGCCGAGCAGTTGGTACTTCTCCGCATCCGGGACCCGTCCCATGAATTCCACGAGCTGGGTCGCTCCTTCGGCCCGCACCAACTCCTCCAGCTTGCGTCGCTCGGGGCCCTCTCCGAGAACCAGCAGTCGGCGCCGAAGCCGCGCTGCCGCCCGCACGGCGACGTCGATGCGCTTCTGCGCAACGAGCCGTGACAGTGCGATGTAATAGTCACCGGTTGCGGCCGTCCGGCACGGAATCGACGCGACATCGACGGGCGGATGAATCACCGACGCACGGCGACGATAAAGCCGCCAGATCCGCTCGGCCACCGCCCGGGAGTTCGCGACAAAGTGCGCGACACGGTTCGCGGTGGCGACGTCCCAGATCGCGAGGTCGCGTAAGACCCGCCGCATCCAGAGCCGAAGCGGGGCCGGCACTTGCTTGAGATACTCCGGCATGAGATCGTGCGCATAGCGCGCTGGGGTGTGCATGTAGGCGATGTGGCGCTGGTAACTGCGGTGCGGTACGCTCTTCGCCACAACGTGCGAGGAGGAGACGATCAGGGCTGCGTCGCCGACGTCGAGCGTCTGCACCGCATCGGCAAACCAAGGCACCAGCAGTTTTCGCAGGCGATTTGGACTCGGCAGCCGACCGAGATAGCTCTGGCGCACGCGTCCAGGATCGATCCCAAGGTGGCGCACGGTGTCCGGCATCGCGAATAACGTGAGGATCGGGGCACGGGGAAACAGCGAGGCGAGCTCGCGCAGGACCATCTCGGCCCCCCCCAGGTTTCCAATCCAATCCTGCACCAGCACGACATCATCACGCTGCCAAACGTCTACCGCCTCGGAAGCGTCAGCCGCTGGATGGGCACTGGCGGGACGAGCGTCGATGCCCCGCTCGAGCGCAACGGCGGCCGGATCAATACCGGTGTTGGACACCTGACCCCCGTGCATCATTTGACGGCACTCCGCTCCCCGCGCACGTGCTCCACCACGCGTCTCACACCGTCATCGAGCTTCACGGCCGGAGTCCATCCCCAGGTCGCCCGCGCCAGACTGGCACCGAGACAGATGCGCGACACCTCGCCGGGGCGTGCCGGCGCGAAGGTCGGCGGCCTGGTGTATCCGGTCGCCGCGGCCACCGCGCGGAAGATCTCGATGTCCTGCACCTCCCGACCCCAACCCAGGTTCGCCACCACCCCGGTCGAGCCGCGCGCGGCGCGCAGGTTGGCCTCCACCACGTCGCCGACGTAGACGTAGTCCCGGGTCTTGGTACCGTCGCCGAAGATGAAGACCTCCTCGTCCCGAAGCATCCGGCCGCTGAAGATCGCGATCACGCCGGCCTCGCCATCCGGCCGCTGGCGTGGACCATAGACGTTGGGAAACCGGAGCACAGCGTATTCGATCTCGCCCCGGCTCGCGTACACGCTGAGATAGTGCTCCAGCGAGAGCTTGCTCGCCCCATACTCGGAGATGGGGTAGGCGGGCTCCGTCTCCCTCACCGGTAGCTTCGACGGATCCACGTCGCCGTAGACCGCGCCCCCGGTGGACGCATAGACGATCCGCGGCACCCCAGCAG
>UEXR01000171.1_pt1 | contig 15598 bp, 14 predicted proteins | sample 4301101 | NCBI WGS metagenome assembly UEXR01 (sample SAMEA4773180, study PRJEB27434) | metagenome | biome: 2259; feature: agricultural soil; material: soil | place: USA | collected 2014-09 | depth 0.25 m
ATGGTGAGCACGGGAAAGCTGAGTTGTGCGTAGCTGCCCCACCCAGCGGCGTCTTCCCGCTGGATGGAACTGAACAGCAGTCGGAAGTGGCGGTCGAGCACGGTGGGCCACTCGTTGGGCATGGTGCAGAGATCCGGTACCCGGTTGGCGACCTGCGGGTTACCTACCAGCCGGACCCTGAGGATCTGGTATTCGCGCTCGCAGTAGGCCTGAGGATCTCGTCGGGGAAGGCCGGCCTGGTGCATCTGGGTGAGCTGGGCACGAGCGGCGGAATCCGGCACCGGAATGGAATCGTTGGCTCTGAGTGCTGCGGGGTACTCCGTCCCGTATTGCCTGGGAATGGGTCCGATCTGGATGACCCGTTCGACGTGCTCGGGGTGCTCCGCCGCGTAGCGCATTACCATCAGGCCCAGGTAGGACCACCCGATCAGCGACACTCGCTCCGCCTGGACCTGTCGTCGCACCGCCTCCAGATCCCGCATATCGTGCTGCAGGGAGATTCGGGTAGAGTCGGTCACCCGATCCGATCGCCCCCGGCTGCGCATGTCGTAGAACACCATGGTGCGTCCGCGAGCGAGCTGGGCAAAATCGCGCTCTAGAAAAAGGCCGCCGGGCACCAGCACCACGGGGCCGCCGGACCCGACCACGTGGTAGTAGAGCCGGACGCCGTCGTCTGATGTCGCATATTCGGCCTTGGCCGCCTGCGACCATGCCGGGAAGCTGAACAGGGACGCCATCGAGGCAACCCGCGCCAGCAGGCCGGCGGAGGGACGTAGCCATCTGCCGGCGCTCATCGGCTCACCGCCTCCTCCGTCCTGGTCCACAGCTCCTTGGCCAGCGCCTCGTCCTCCGCGAGCGGATTGGGCGATACCTCGCGGCATTTGTCGTAGAAACGGCCGGTGGTCCCTGCCAGCTCGGGAGCAGTGGCGCAGTAGAGCGGGGTCTTGGCTCCCTCCTCAATCGACAGCATGAAACGCTTCATCAACCACTGGAATGGCTGGGGAACCGCCCGCCAGATGTTGGAGGCTACCGCTCCCGGATGAAGGGAGTACGTCGTGACCCTGGTGCCGGTCAGCCGGCGAGCCAGCTCCTTCGCGTGCAGGACGTTCATCAGCTTGGTCAGGGCGTAATCGGAGAATCCACTCCGCTTGGGGCCGGTGCGGCGCTGGAGTACCGACCAGTCCATTCGCTTTACCTGGAATTGGGCGACGCTGGAGACGTTCACGACTCGCCCCTGGCTCGAGGCCGTGATTCTGGGCAGGAGCAGGTTGGTCAAAAGAAACGGCCCGATGTGATTGGTCGCATAGGTCAGGTCGAAGCCCTGGGGACTCAAGGCGCTGGTTCCGGCAATGCCCGCGTTGTTCACCAAAACATCCACCGGGCGACCGGTCGCGAGGAACCCGTCGGCGGTCTCGCGAACCGACAGCAGGTCGGAGACGTCGATCCGGACAAATTGCGCGTCTACGCCTGGATACCGGCTGCGAACTTCATCCAATACCGGCCGGGTACGCTGCTCCGATCGCGAGGCAAGTACCACATTGCCGCCCCGGGCGGCGAGGGCCCCGACCAGCGCGCGCCCGATACCCGAATTCGCGCCGGTAACGAAGAAGGTGCGACCCCGAGCGGCAGAATCGTCCGCCGTCACCGCTGAGCTGGCCTCTCGATCGGCGGCAGCGCGCCCTCGATTGCCCGCCGGTTGGGCTCCTCCCACGGTGGAAGCTTGAGATCGCAGCCGAGCCGGGAGGGATCTTCATCCACTGTGAAACCCGGACGAACGGTCGCCACCTCGAACAACACTCCCCCCGGCTCCCGGAAGTAGATGGACTGGAAATACTGGCGATCCAGCACCTCGGTCACCTGGTAGCCGCGGTCGAGCAGCTCCCTCCGGAGACGAAGCTGGTCCTCGGGCTCCGCGATCGCCATGGCGACGTGGTGCACCGTGCCGAGCCCGTTCTTGCCGGGGCCGGCGCTACCGGCAGGGATGATATCGATCGTGTGGCCCGGCTCGTCCCCATTCACGGCCAGGCGGGTGCGCCCTTCCATCTGGTTCACCACTCGATAGCCGAGCAACCTGGTCATGAGGTCGAGGGTAGGTCCCGGCGAGGTAATAGTCAGCGTGACGCCGTAGAGTCCCCGCACCGCGGCCTGGGACTGAACGCCGCCATTGGTCCACTGGGCTCGCGTATCCCGGTCATTGCCGACCAGCTCGATCACCAGCCCGGAGGAATCCGCGAACGCGATCGATTCCTCACCGAATCTCTCCGTTGCCTCGTTAACCGTTACCCCGTGTTCGCGCAGACGCGTCCTCCAGTAGTCCAGCGAGCCGGCGGGTACGGAGAAGGAGGTTGCGGTGATCTGTCCCTCGCCCTTCACTCCCACGGGCACGCGGTGCCCCTTGTATGGAAAGGTGGTCCAGATCGTTCCGGGGCTTCCGAGCTCGTTGCCGTAGTAGAAGTGATAGACGTTATGGTTGTCGAAGTTGACCGTCTGCTTGACCAGCCGGAGACCCAGGGTATCGAGACAGAAATCCAGGTCGGCCTGAGCGTCGGCGACCGTGGCGGTGACGTGGTGCAGTCCGAGGATCGGGTAGCTCATCGATGCTGCTCCCACCATTGGCGCGCCTGCTCCTGGGTCCACGGCTCGATCTTGATTGCGGCGAGCGCCCTCGCCAACTCCGCCGCGGTTCGGGGACGATGCTCGGGCTTCTTTGCCAGGCAGGCCACAATGACCTGGTCCAGCCCGGGCGGCAGGGGGCCTTTGCTGCGGCTCGAGGGTGGGGCCGGCGTTTCCGTGAGATGCCGCGCGTACATCTGCAGGGCGTTTGCCGCCTCGAAGACCAGCCTTCCGGTGAGCAGGTAATAACCGACGCAGCCAAGGGAGTAGAGATCGGCCCGGCCATCGACCTTCTTGTCGTCTCCCATCTCCGGCGCCATGTAGGCCGGTGTTCCCGGTGTGAGCCCGGCCGCGGTGGCCAAGGAGTGTTCGGTTTCACTCGCCACCGACTTGACCAGACCGAAGTCGAGCACCTTGGTGAAGTCGTATTCCAATCCCAGGCGCCCCAGATGAAGGTTCGCCGGCTTGATGTCCCGATGAATCATGCCCGAGGCGTGAGCTTCTTCCAGGGACTCACAGACCTGCCGGAGAATGTGAATCACTCGCGCGGGAGGCAGCGGACCGTATTGCTGAACCAGAGTCTCCAGGTCCAGCCCATCCAGCAGCTCCATCACGAAGTAAAGTGTTCGATCCTTCGTGACGCCGAAATCGTAGAGCTCGACGGTGTGGGGTGACCGCAACTTCGCGGCGGCTTCTGCCTCGCGCTTGAAGCGAGTGATCGCGAGCTGCGCGGCATTGCCTTCGCCGCCCGCGAGCATCTCCGGACGGAGCAGTTTGATCGCCGCGGGCCGAGCGAGCATCCGGTGGGTGGCGAGATAGACCTCCCCCATGCCGCCGCGACCCAGCAGCTTGCCCAGCCGGTAACTGCCCATCTCCCGTTCTTTGGTGACCTGGTGTCCCAGCCGGGCAACCACGTGTGAGATGACCACCGCGACACCGAGCAGGAGGTAGTTGGGGTAGTGCATCACCAGGACATTGATGAGCGGCCCGAAGTGATACTTTCCCCCCGCCTGCGCGATCACCATGCCCAGCGGGTCCATCGATGCCGCCAGGAAACCGACCAGGAACATCTTCCAGGGTGTGGAGGGAACGATCGCGGCGAACATGAGGATCACCGGCCCGGTCCAGGTGATCACCGGGGCGGTGGCGCTGGGCATCCCGGCAAGCGGATCCCAGTGGATCATGATCCCGATGTCGACCGCGACGGCCACCATGTAGGCCAGGGCGAGGTTCATAACCAGGTCGGGATCGCGTTCGCCGGTTCTGAGATAGGCGTACAGACCGAGGGAGCTCACGACGCCGATCAGCGCGATGACGTCGAGACCTTGGAACTGGGTCGGCCGCGGATCGTCCGGCCTCGAGAGGTGCAGCGCCAGGTGTCCCAGGGCCGGTCCCAGGGTCCAGAGCGCCGCTCCGATCAAGGCGATGATTTCGACCCGCCGGGACGCCTGCCGCAGCAGATCGTCGGGCAAGCGGCCGCGATACCCCGCGGTGGTTTTCAGCTCCGAGGGGGTCTCCCGCTGCGGCTGGGCAACCCGCCCGGCCTGGGGCGTGACCACTGGAGTATCGAGCTCGGGCTTTACCGACTGTGCCATAGTGCCAGAAGCTTAGCGCGGCGGTGACTGATTGTCGTGGCCGATGTTTCAGCCCTGCAACCCCTCCAGCCGTCGTTGGAGAAACCGCCGCTCCGGCTCCTGGCGGGCGAGCGCCAGGGCGCGCTGGTAGGAAGCTCGGGCCTCAGCCGTTCTCCCGAGCCGCCGGCAGAGATCGGCGCGAGCGGAGTGGGCCAGGTGATAGTCCTCCAGCTCGCCTCGCGCCAGGATGGCATCGATCAGGGCAAGCCCGGCCTCCGGGCCATCCCGCATCGCTATCGCGGCCGCACGGTTCAGCGCAACGACTGGAGACGGGTCGGCCCGGGCGAGCACGTCATACAATCCGACGATCTGGGCCCAGTCCGTTGCCGCCGCGGTAGGCGCCTCGGCGTGGACCGCCGCGATAGCCGCCTGGAGCGTGTAGGGCCCGAACCGGCGGGAGGACAGCACCCGTTCCACCAAGGCTACGCCTTCCGCGATCTGCTCCCGGCTCCAGAGCGAGCGATCCTGATCCACCAGCAGGACTAGCTCACCCTTCGCTGTGGTGCGCGCCTGACGCCGCGACTCGTGCAACAGCATGAGGCCGAGCAGCCCCATAGCCTCGGGCTCGGGCAGCAGCTCGACCAGGAGCCGCCCGAGGCGGATCGCTTCGCTCGAGAGATCATGCCGGGTGAGCGTGCCACCCGAAGATGCGGAGTAGCCCTCGTTGAACACCAGGTAGATGACATGAAGCACCGTATCGAGTCGATGAGGGAGATCTTCCCGCGAGGGGACCTGGTAGGGTATGCGGGCGTCTCTGATCTTGGCCTTGGCCCGAACGATTCGTTGAGCCACCGTGGGCGGCGTACTGAGGAAAGCGTGCGCGATCTCTTCGGTGGTGAGGCCGCAGACTTCGCGCAGCGTGAGCGCCACCTGGGCATCGGGTGGCAGCGCGGGATGACAGCAGGTGAAGATCAGCCGCAGCCGATCGTCCTCGACGCCTTCATCATCCCATTCAGCGGCCTCGCTGGCAGCATCGAGTCGCTCGGCGACCGCGGTCAGGGAGGCATCGAACCGCGCCCGGCGGCGGATGCCGTCGATCGCCTTGAAGCGACCGGTCGAAACCAGCCAGGCCCGCGGATTCGCCGGCAAGCCATCACGGGACCAGCGCTCTAGTGCTGTGATGAAGGCGTCATGCAGTGCCTCCTCCGCCAGATCGAAGTCGCCCAGCAGCCGGATCAGCGTCGCGAGGACCCGGCGGGAATCGGATCGGTAGATGGCATCCACCACCTCGCGAAGCTGATCGTCGGCCGGTTGGTTCGCCGGGGCCGGGTCCTCGCCTTCGGCCGGCTCATTCATGCTGACGGTGACCTAAGGCTGGTCGAACTCCATGATCGGCCGGACTTCTACGCTCCCCAGTCGAGCCGATGGAATCCTCGAGGCGACCTGGATGGCATCGTTCAGGTCCCGGGCATTGATCAGGTAGAATCCGCCCAGTTGCTCTTTGGTCTCGGCGAAGGGGCCGTCGGTGGTTGAGACCTTCCCGTTGCGGACCCGCACGGTCGTCGCAGTCTGCACCGGCTGGAGGGCCTCTCCGCCGATGTAGTGACCGCTCTTTTGTATCGCATCGGTAAAGGCGAAATATTCGCCCATGAAGCCATCCGACTCGCTCTTGGACATCGCAGCTACCTTCTTCTCCTCGTCGTAGATCAGGCAGAGGTATTTCATGGCTCCCTCCGAGTCATGGGTGGAACGGCTGTGGATGCAGATAGTCGTTCGGGGAAGCCCGGAATCGACAAGCGGTCACACGGCCGGCGGGGGAGCCTCCTGCTGGAGGGACCCGGTTCGGAGCGTCAGGGCCAGCGCGGCCACGAACAGCAGCAACATCGTCCAGGTCATGAGACTGTAGCCCTTGACGCCGTAATAGATTGTGGCGCCCACCAGGTCCCGCCCACTCAGTCCGGTCACCAGCATCCCGATCCCCAGGATGACGGCTACGACGCGCCCCGCGGGCGAGAGGGCACTAACCCGTACCGACAGGAAGGTGGTATACACGAACAGCAGGCTCACGAGATGGGTCGTGAAGGTAATGGGAGACAGCAGCAGACCCGCCAGAAAGACGCTACTGATCTCGAACGCCGACAATCTCTTTTGCTGGACCCGCAGTATGAGCAGCTGGCAGAGAAACAGGAGCATGACGATCAGCCACAGCGCATGATAGGTCTGCTGCGCGGCCTGCTCTGAGACTGAAACGTATCTGTAGGACACACCCCGCGGGTTCTCCGCCGGTCGCATCATGCGGTTGACGAACGCAGCCAGATTCTGACCTCCGGTGTACTCGCTGATCTCCCCATGCTGGTGTCCCTCGAGGAACGAGTGGTAGTACTCGACCAGCTCGTCGGCTCCCCTGGCAGGCCCGCGCAGCAGCATCGGTACGAGAACGCAGACCAAGGCAATCAGCGGAACCGCCAGCGCGGCACGGGTCCGGCCTCGAATCACCAACCAGGCGACGAAGAAGACGGGCGTGATCTTGATAGCTGTGGCAGCCACGACGTATGCGGCACCCCGCACATCCCGCCCACGCAGATACGCATCCATTCCGAGCAAGACCAGGACGAAGATCACTTCGTTCATCTGCGCGTGATGAAAGTTGTCCAGGAAGAACTGGGCGGAGAGCACGACTCCCAGGACGATGGGCCAGATACTCGGGTTGCGGTCGGGAAAGGTCCGGGCAACGATGCCCCGGGTCAGAGGCACGGCCACGACCCACAGAGCCAGATTGAGCAGGGAGAACAATGCCCCGGCAACCTGCAGCGGAAACAGGCCGAGGGGCACAAACACCATGGCCGCGAACGGAGGGTACTTGAGCGGTCTGGCGCCCGGTACGTAATCGTGATATAGCGGATGGCCGGTCGCAAAATTTCTCCCGGCCTGCCAGAACACGGCAAAGTCGTTCCCGATGTGCTGCCCTCGCCCCTCATGAACGGCGAAGGCGATCGCGACCGCCAGGGCAGCAGCGAGCAGCAGGAACCGCGATGGGGTCGCGCCAGAGCTATGCGTCGCGCGGCTTCTCGGCCAGGTAGGCATATCTCGACAGTCGGCGTTCCACCGACACGGTGTGGATGCAGTCGAGGAAGCGCTGCAAGCCTTCGTAGTTTGCCTCGCCTTCCCGGGCCACCAGCGCCTCGCGGTAACGGGCTCGCGCGTCCCGGCGACGGCGAGACACCTCCGCCGCATTGTCGGTTACATCATCCACCTGGATTACGGTGAAGCCGGCCTCGCGTAGCATTCGCTCGTTTTCGCCTGGCGGAGCGTAGAGGTAGAAACCGATCGAGCTGCGGATCGCGAGCTCCTCATTGGACACGATCCCAGTGATCACCAGAGCGTCGGTGAAAAGTGCTCGGCCACCAGGCCGGAGGACTCGGTACCAGTCCTGCAGGACGGATAGCCGGTGGCCGAGATGGCACATGGCGTCATTGGAGACCACGGCATCGAAGCTTGCCTCGGGGAACGGCAACGGCTGGCTAGCATCCAATACCCTGAACTGGGCGTGATCGGCGATGCCGCGGGCCTCCGCCAGCCGGATCGCGTTGCGCACGCCGTGCTGGTTGATGTCCACCCCAGTCATTCGGCAGCCGCGCGCGAGGACCAGGTAAACCGCCGGACCGCCAGACCCGCTGCCGACCTCCAGTACTTCCGAGGTCGGAGTGATTTGCAGCAAGTCGGCGAATGCCAACCACTCCTGGGCCGTCATCCAACTGGTTTGACCCAGGTCCTCACCGTAGGCCTCCCGCCGCACGGCGGCCTCGACCTCGCTGGCGAAGTCACCGTAGGCGTTGTTGTAGAGATCGACCGGGCCGGCTGTCACGGTTCCTCCCCGGGTGCTGGCGTTGCTCAGGAGCAGCGGCTTGGCTTCGCGCTGTCTACGATGGTCGTCTGTATCGGCCCGACACCGGTCACGTAGATTTCGGTCTCCTGTCCCGCGCGCGAGCCCTCCACGTGAGCGCGACCGGCCGGCACCGGAATGAAGCTGCCCTCCGAATACTCGCTAACGGTCAGCTTGCCGCTGGAGTCGGCGATGCCGAGCCGAAGGGTTCCGCGCGTCACCAGGCCGTGGAGCTCTCCATCATGCGTATGGAGCGCGCTGCAGTAACCAGGTGGGAGGATGAGACGTTGGGCGAAGAGGCCGGTTTGGTCCCGTCCCCCGGCGAGCGGGACGACACGGGGCGCGGATCCAGAGGTTGGCTTGGCCTGGTCGATCCAGGATGAGGGAAGCTTGCTGTTCGGGCGCTCGTCATCCCAGACCGCGTTGGCGATCCACCAGCGGGTTCCGTCCCAATACAGCAGCAGATAGTTCGCCCCGCGGCCCAGAAGAGGGCCATTCGCGGTCCGCTGCATCTGGTACACACTCCGGACCTGAGCCACGTTGCCGAACCGCTCCACTCGCCGACCGATCTCGGTCTCGAAGAACCCGTTCTTCACCAGCTTGGTATTGACCGCGCGCCGGAACTCCTCCGGCGTCATGATCTCGGGAACCGGCTTGCCGTTTTTCTCGGCCATGCTGACGAACGTGGCCTTGGGCATGTACAGGGTGCTGTCACGCCGCCACTGGCGAGGTTTCCCGGCAGGACCGTTGATCACGTCGTAGAAGGCGGTGACGATGTGGTCGATGGTGCCTACATCGGCCGGGTTGGCCGGTGGCATCTGCGCGACCGCGGCTGGTCGGGTCGCAAGGACGCATGCGAGCAGGCAGCCGGCGCATCTACCTGTCACGTCTCACCTCTCACCTGTCACCTCTCACGTGTCACCTGTCACCTCGCCCACTTGCTCCCGCAGCACCCGTAACGCCAGATCCATCGTCCGCCGGTGGGTGCGGAAGGACAGCGCGACCATCCGAAGGGTAAAGCGTCCGTCCAGCATGGTAGATGAGAGGAACACCCGGCCATCCCGCCGCGCTCCCTCTACGATCGCCTGATTGATCTGGTTGACTCGCTCCGGGCTGGCGCCTGGGGGAACCCACCGGTAAGTGACGATCGAAAGGTCGGGTGGTGGACCCACCTCGAAGCCGAGCGCTCGGACTTCCTGGTGGAAGTAACGGGCCAGGAGCAGCTTCTCCTCCAGCGCGGCTCGGAACGGTCTCGTCCCCATCAGGATAAGCGGTAGCCACATGCGGAGTGCTCGAAAGTGCTTGGTGAGCTCCGGCGAGACATCCGCGGGAGACACTTCACTCGGCTCCCGCTTAACGTCCTGCATGTAGCTGCCGGTGTAGCTGTGGCTCGCTGCCAGCAATCTGCCATCTCGGATCAGGACCATTCCAGACCCATACGGCAGGTAGAGACCCTTGTGCGGATCCAGGACGGCCGAGTCGGAGCGCTCGATGCCTGCAAACGCGCGCCGTCCGTGCTCGGTCAGGAGGAAAAAGCCGCCGTAGGCGGCGTCGACGTGGAACCAGCATTGCTCCCGCTGTGCGATGTCGGCGATGGATGCCAAGGGATCGACCGCGCCGGTGTCGGTGGTGCCTGCGGCTGCCACGATGAGCCAGGGCTTGAGCTGCTTGGCCCGATCGGCGGCGATGGCCTGCTCCAGAGCTTCGGGCCGCATCCGGAATCGGTCGTCCGTCGGGATGTAGCGAACGTGGGCTTCGCCCAGGCCGGCGATCCGGAGCGCCTTCTGGATGGAGTGATGGGCTTGGGTCGTCAGGTAGACGACGGACGCGGGAACCTCGGCGGCGCGCACCCCGTGGGCATCTCGGGCAGTGACGATCGCGGTGAGCGTGGCGATGCTTCCTCCGGAGGCAATGTTGCCGCCCGCGGCGGCAGGGTAACCCACCAGGTCAGCCACCCAGCGGATCAGCATGTTTTCCATCCTGACCGCTCCGGGGCTACTGAAGAACACGCCTGCATACTTGTTGCTCACCGCGGCCAGGTAGTCAGCCAGCGCGGAGTGGTAAATCCCGCTGCCCGGAATGAACGCCAGCTGGTGGCCCGAGCTGGCGTTGGCTCCGGGCCGAACCACGTTGTGTTCCCACAACGTGATCGCGGCTTCGATCGATATGCCGTCCTCCGAGATGGGGGACTGCAGTAGTCCAATCCCCTTGTCCTCGGTCTCGACATATCCCTTGAGAGTGCGAATCTTCCGGAGGTATCGCTCGGAGGAGGCCACTACGGCGTTGCGAAGCTGCTTGCGGCGGCTGGTTCCCGGCTCCAGCGGGCGGGCGGCACGTTCAAGGCGGCGGAGACGCTCGATCAGGTCTTCGCCCGCCATCAACTCGCGACCTTGGCTGGTTGGTAGCCGCCCGGCACCAGGCGAGCAGCGATCGACAGGCGATTCCACGCGTTGATGGCGGGCACGCTCAAAGAGTACAGCCGCCGCTCGGTTTCCTCGAGTGCGGGCAGGTCCTTCCAGCGCATGTCCAGGCAGTAGGCAGAGCCATTGATCTGTGACGCCCGGAGACGTACCAGGTTGAGGAGAGACTCTTCCAGGCCACAGTCCTGAAGATATTGGTCGAGGGCATCCATCCCGTCGTACACACCAGGGGCTGCCTTCGCGTAGTTGAGCTATGGGCTAAAGGCTAAAGGCTATAGGCTAAAGGCTCACGCCTTAGTCCTTACTTCTCACTTCTCACTGCCAGCAACAGCGCCGCGGCCGATGCGGAGAACACCGAATAATCGAGCGGCTCCTTGATCCCAAAGGAGACCGCCATGGCGGTGGCGAACAGCAGCAGTAAGACCGCGCTGCCGACCGCGGCCCATCTCAGCCGAAATCCGATGACCAACGCGATTCCGAGGACCAGCTCCGCCGCTGTGGCCGCCCAGGCAAGAAAGGGAATTGTCGCCGCAGGCATGAACGAGTTCACTTCGGCCGTATAGCGTACGAAGTTGGCGAAATTCCCGTAGCCCACATCTCTGCCATAGAGCCCGAAGCGGGACGCAATACCCGAGAGAAACGCGGCGCCAAGTGCGATGCGGGCGTAGCGTATCGCCCAGGGCTCGAGCTTGCTATCCAGTGCGCCCATGATCACTTGACGAGGTTGGCTGCCGAGTCCGACAAGGGCACGGCGAGGGGAGTGTTTCGATCACAGATAAAGATGGCCACGAACTTGGCCGGCTCCTTGTCGCTGGCGTTGGCTGAGACCAGATGGGCGCTGTTGGGTGCCTCGTAAAAAGTCTCCCCGGCCCGATACACGGTTTCCGGTGCGCCTTTGATGTGCACTCGGATTGCTCCCCCGACCACGTAGGCCACAACCGGACACGGGTGGCTGTGAGCTTTGGAGGAAGCACCAGGGGCGTAGCTGACTTCCACCAGCTTTACTCCCAGATGCTCGCCGTCCATCCGGGGCAGGGAGTGGGAGATCGCAATCCGATCAGGAGTTCCCTGGCTCCCAGCCTTGGCTGAGTCGGAGTGGCAGCCGGCGACGGCTATCGAGGCTAGAACGCTGAGACAGCTGATGGTGTGGGTCATGATGGCTGTAGGCCATAGGCTAAAGGCTATAGGCTATAGGCTATAGGCTATAGGTTAAGAGCTCACTCCTCACTCCTCACTCTACCAAAAGTGGTCCTACCCACCAGATCCATTTACCGTATTATCACTAGACCATTTTATGGCCAAGCAGACTGCCCAGTTCGCCCTGATGCTCCCGCCACGGGAACCCGGCCAGGCCGCTGCCCGCTGGCTCTACGGCTCGCTGCGGCTTGGCATCCTCCAGGGTCGCCTCCGGCCCGGTGCCCGCCTGCCGGCCACCCGCGACCTGGCGCGCCATTATGGACTCTCCCGCGGCACCATCGTTGCCGCGTTCGAGCAGCTCAAGTCCGAGGGGTATCTGGAGGCGAGCGTCGGTTCGGGCACCTACGTGGCTCGGGTCCTGCCCGACCGACTGCTCCAAGTCAAGAGTCCTCCACCGCCACCTGCGGCTCGCCATGAGCCTAGAAGACTCTCCGACTATGCTCGCCGAGTGGGGCTGTTTCCCAACCTTCGGCCCGGACCGGTCCGCGCCTTTCGCACCGATCAGCCGGCGCTGGACCTTTTTCCCACCACCCTCTGGGCTCAGGTGGCCGGCCGCCGACTGCGCAAGGCCTCGACCGATCACCTCCTGGTTTGCGGCCCCATGGGCTATCCACTGCTGCAGGAGGCCGTCGCCGACTATCTGACGACCTCCCGCGGCGTCCAGTGCGTCGCTGAGCAGGTCGCGATCGTCTCCGGCCTCCAGGAAGCTCTCGATCTGGCGGCACGACTGTTTCTCAATCCGGGCGATCGGGTCGCGATGGAGAATCCCGGATATCCCGGTGCGGCTCTCACCTTCGCCGCGGCTGGTGCGACCGTGATTTGGGTTCGGGTGGATGACGAAGGTCTTAGCCTCGCCGGGTCCGCCCTGGACGGAGCACGCCTGGTCTACGTCACTCCGGCGCACCAGTTCCCCCTCGGCGTCAGCATGACCCTGTCGCGTCGATTCGCGCTGCTCGAGTGGGCGCGGATATCCGGCGCGATGATCTTCGAGGACGACTATGACGGCGAGTATCGCTATTCCGGCCGCCCACTTCCCGCACTGCAAGGCCTGGATCGCCATGGCCAGGTGATTTTCGCCGGGAGCTTCAGCAAGGTGCTCTTCCCCTCTCTCCGGCTCGGATATGTGGTGGTGCCGCCTGACCTGCTAGATCGGTTCGCGGCCGTCCTGTCCATCACCAGCCGGCATGCTCCCTTGCTGGAGCAGGCGGTACTCGCCGACTTCATCTCGGGCGGCCATTTCGGGCGGCACATCCGCCGGATGCGGGAGGTCTATGCCGAGCGACTCTCGGTCCTGCTTGAATGCGCCGCCGAGATGCTCGCCGGCCTCCTCGAAATCTCGGGGATCGAGGCGGGACTCCAGACGGTGGGATGGTTAGGCCGCGGGATCGACGGTGTCGCCGCGGCCAAGGCGGCCGCGGCGCGCGATGTCGAAGTCACGCCCCTCAGCCGCTACTCTCGCGGACACGCATATGATCGTGCACTACACCTGGGATTTTCCGCGGTGGACTCGCATGAGATTCGTCGGGGAGTGCGGGAGCTGGCGAAGGCGCTCGAGGGGGAGGCAGCCGGACGGCGTCGCTCCAGCCCTCGCCATGGTGGCAAGGCGTTGCCTACGGCACGTGCGCTGTCAGATTTCAGCTGAGTCTCGAAACCCAACTGTCCACGATCCCACAGAGGGTTGCCGTCCTGTCTTCCAAACCCAGTCCAGCACAAAACGGCGAGGGAGGTCCGCCACCCATGACCGGAGCGTCAATGATGCCTCCGGATGCGCGCGAGCGGGGCCGCGAGGCCTTCAGCCAACAGGCCTGGGGTGAGGCATACACCCAGCTGACTGCCGCGGAGCACGTTGGGATGCTTGAGCCCGAGGATTTCGAGCGGCTCGCGGCTGCCGCCCACCTGCTTGGGCGAGATGAGGAGGCTATCGACCTCTGGGCCCGGGCGCACCAGGAGTATCTCAAGCGGGGCAACTCTCCTCGCGCGGCGCGCTGTGTCTGTTGGCTGGCCGTGCCCCTGGTGTTCCAGGGCCAGACCGGGCGCGCCGGCGGCTGGATTTCCCGTGGCCGCCGGCTGCTCGAGGAGGGCCGGCACGACTGCGTGGAGCAGGGTTATCTGCTCTTCCCGGTTGCGCTCCAATCCATCCTTCAAGGTCAAAACGCCGAGGCCTGCGCCGGCTTTGCCGAAGCCGCCGGCATTGGGGAGCGCTTCGGGGAACGCGATCTCGTCGCCATGTCACGCCAGGGGCAGGGTCGCGCGCTGATCCGACTGGGTGACAGCGCTCGGGGGATTGCTCTCCTGGACGAAGTCATGGTCGCCGTCACGGCAGGCGAAGTCTCTCCCCTGATCATTGGCGACATCTACTGCAGCGTGATCGAGGCTTGCCATGAGATCTTCGACCTGCGCCGGGCGCAGGAGTGGACCACCGCTATGGAGCGGTGGTGCGAGGCTCAGCCAGACCGGATTCCCTATCGCGGCCACTGTCTGGTGCGTCGGGCCGAGCTCCTGCAACTCCACGGTGACTGGCCGGACGCGATTCAGGAGGCGGGGCGAGCCTGCGAGTGGCTCTCCCGGCCGCCTCCCCAACGGGAGGTTGGCGAGGCCTACTACCGGAAAGCGGAGCTCAATCGGTTGCGCGGCGAATTGGCCGAGGCGGAAGAGGATTACCGCTTGGCGAGTCAATGGGGGCGCGAGCCTCAGCCCGGGCTGGCACTGTTGCGCCTGACTCAGGGCCAGGTCGATGCTGCCAAGGCCGCTATCTGCCGCGCAGTGGACGAGGCGACCGAAGCTCGGACCCGGTCCCGGTTGCTGGCCGCTTCAGTTGAGATCCTGCTGACGGCTGAAGACATCCCAGCGGCTCGCGCGGCTGCTGACGAGCTGGCCGTGATCGCCAGTCGCATTGACGCCCCCTTTCTGCGGGCCAGCTCGGCGCAGGCCTCCGGAGCCGTTCTTCTGCACCAGGGACAGGCCCAGGCCGCGTTGACGGTGCTGCGTCAGGCCAGTGGCGCGTGGCGCGATCTCGAAGCCCCATATGAGGCCGCGCGGACGCGGGTGCTGGTGGGACGCGCCTGTCGAGCGTTGGGTGACCAGGACGCGGCGGCCATGGAGTTCGAGGCTGCACGCGAGGTGTTCCGGCAGCTAGGCGCTGGTCCCGATAGCAAGACGGTGAGCCAACTGATCACGGCGGTGGCTTCCCCGCCGCGAACTCCTCTGACCGGGCGCGAGGTCCAGGTGCTCACCTTGATCGCAACCGGCAAGACCAACCGGAGTATTGCGGACGAGCTGCGAATCAGCGAGAAAACCGTGGCGCGCCACGTCAGCAACATCTTTACCAAGCTGGGGCTGTCCAGTCGGGCCGCCGCCACCGCGTACGCCTACCAGCACGACCTCGTCTGAAGCGGCCTACATAGAAATACCCACGACCCACGTCGCAGATCGTGGGCACTCCGCCCGATGCCGCGCCGCTTCGGCCTTGCTATAGTCTCCCCTCACAACTGTCATCACGCGCTCAATGGAGCGCGGCGGAGGAGAGAGAAAATGAGTCAGTCGGAGCGGGTTCAGACCATCGTCATCGGAGCAGGCCAAGCGGGGCTGTCAGTGGGACATCACCTAGCCCAGCGGGGACTTCCGTTCGTCATTCTCGAGGCCAACCGGCGAGTGGGCGACAGCTGGCGACGCCGGTGGGATTCGCTCCGACTGTTCACCCCGGCGCGTTTCGATGGGATTGACGGGCTGCCCTTCCCGGCTCCGCCTCACACCTTCCCCACCAAGGACGAGATGGCGGACTACCTCGAGTTGTACGCGAAGCGGTTCGCGCTACCGGTGCGAACCGGCTTCAAGGTGGATCGGCTATCCAGGCAGGGTGAGCGATACGTCCTGGCCGCCGGCAACCAACGATTCGAGGCCGACCACGTCGT
>UEXR01000704.1_pt1 | contig 15542 bp, 11 predicted proteins | sample 4301101 | NCBI WGS metagenome assembly UEXR01 (sample SAMEA4773180, study PRJEB27434) | metagenome | biome: 2259; feature: agricultural soil; material: soil | place: USA | collected 2014-09 | depth 0.25 m
CTCACTGCTCACTGCTCACTGCTCACTGCTGTCCCGGTAACCTCGACAACACATACTGCACCGCCAGATCCGTCGTACTCCAGAGCTGCACGTCCGATCCCGTGCCGTACCGGGTCGGCAGCAATCGCCCGCGTTCGATCCGGTAGCTCCAGAGCTCGTTGTGTTCCAGCCCCGACGCTTTCACCGCGTCGACACTGCGGCTCAGAGCGCCGTCCAGGGTGCGCACGTATTGGGCGAGCCCAGGATCCCGAAGCCGTCCCGAGGGGTCGAAGGCCCCCGCGATCTGGTTTGCCAAGCCGAGGAACAGCAGGTTCACCTCGCGACCCCAGACCACTCTGGGCGAATGGTAGGTGTCGCTGCGAAAACGCTCCCACACCTGGCGCGGGGCATAGGTGTCGTTGGCCACCACCGGCCCGAGGCCCTCGACCAGCAGGCCCACAGGATAAGCCCGCATGAACACCGCGACGTCCTGAAGGACCGCTTCGGGTTTCATCCCGCCGTTGAGCCCGGGGGTATACCGGTCCAGGAAGAGGTCGGTTGAGGGATCGGTATTGACCACTGGAATAGGGCGGCCAGCCGCGTCCAGCGACAGCGCCAGAAACTCCAGCGGATCGCGCGCGGCCCCCTGAGTCGTCAGCACCCTCTGCCAATAGCTCCGCTCGGCGGGGGGCAGCCACGCCAGCTTTGCCCGAGTGCGTTGCGCGATCTCCTGGGGGCTCACCGTCACCAGGAAGTGCCGCCGGGCGCCCCGCCAGACATCGATGGCCTGGCGCAAGGCGGCGGAATCTCGCGCGTACGCCATGAGCAGGCTGCCACGCAGTTCGGGCGCGAGGGAGTCGAGCGCGCCGGCTGGGAACCCGAGTGCGGGTAACGTCGCCAGAATCTGCCCAATGGATTCCAGCGCCCGGGGCGCCCAGATGGCATTGATATCCATGGCGAAACGACCGTTGGCGTAGCCGGCATCGCTGTCGCGCCAACTGGCCGAGCGCCAATGGGTCGAATCTCGGCGCACGAAGCTCACCAGGTTCGTGGGTTGCGGGTCGTTGATGTACGGTTGGGTTTCCCCTGCGACCAGGGCCATCTCCCGCAACATCAGCCGCAGCCGCGAGCTGCCCCCCTCTGAACCGCGCAGAAACGTCCGCCGGCGGGCTACCGAGACCAGGGTGTCGGTCAGGTATCGCGCCTCGAGTACCGGCAGCTGAAACTCATCGTCCAGCATGTGGTAGTTCTCGCGGGTCGCCTGCAGGTTCTGGAGCAGCTGGCGGGCGAGCGCCAGATTGGTATCCGCGCTTTCCCTCTGGCCCAGCCGTACTGACCGGAAGTAGTCGGCCATGAGATCATTGTACTCGGCCGCATTCTCCCGAATGGCCTGTCCTCCCAGCGCTTCTTCGTGGCTCACCTCGCCTGACGGGCCCAGCTTTCGCAGCACGCTGGCGATGACGTGCTCCGACATGGCGGTAGACCAGATGGGCCGCATCATGAGCGCCGTCATGAGCATGTCGCGGCCGAAATAGGTCGCGAAATTGGGAAGCCCGGCCATGAGCTTCTCTTCACTGCTGAGCAGCTCGACGCTGCGCACTTCGCGCTCGAGCCGGCGATAACGCGCCACCACCGCCGAGTCCGAACCCTGAAGCGCTGACCCGGTCGACAGCATGGCGGTGTCGTGCGCGGCATGGGCGGCGGCCATGAATTCTCGAAAGGCGTCGTTGAAGATCTTGTCCCGATCGAGTGGGGTGAGCGGCGACCCATCGGTCTCGACCCGAAGCGTCAGCTGCAGACCGGCCCCCGGTCGCGCCCGGACGGCCACTGCGCGGCCAACCACGACCATGGAGGTCTTGCTGGTGTCGCCGCGCAGCTCCAGCGCCAGATGGTTGCGCCCATCCAGCGACGGCCGCTCGACCCGCAGGGCCCAGGTACTGTCGCCGGATAATGGAGTGATCGCCGGCTGCAGCCGGGACCGCAGCGCCGGCATGCTATCGGCTCGCAGCATCGCCAGCTGACGGCCGCGCTCCTCGGCCGGGAGCCGGGCGACGTTGGCAACCAGCAAGGATTCCTCGGTCACGTAGGACGGCGCGGCGGTGAACGGCCGCAGATGACGGCGGGCGTACTGGAAGTCGCGTTCGATCCGCATGGAGCCGAGCACGAACCAGCCGATCTGGATTCGAGGAGCCTTGGTGCTCAGACGGTACTCGATAGTGCGAGTCGAACCCGAGTCGGCCACCGCGGCCGTGACGCCGCTCCACGTCAGCTTCGCGGGACGCCCCAGGGCATCGCGAGCCGTGAACCCGACGCTTTCGTTCGCAGCGTCGGCCCACAGCAACACCACCCGCCCACCCCGCGGGTCGAGGTAGATCTGGACCGCGTTCTCCTTGGAGTCGCGATAAAAGCGGGTCTGATAGCCCTGATAGGCGGCCTGGTCATCGAGGCCTGCCTCGGGAAAGGCGAGCACCGGCGTCACCTGCCGTCCAGCGCTGTCCTGTACTGCCGGAACGGTCAGCACGAGCGCGAGCGCCGCAACGATCATCGTGGCGAACTATCCGGTCGAGCGACCATCCGCCTGCCCTTGGCATCGACGATGACGTCCCAGCGGCTGCCGCGCACCTGGACGTTTCGAATTTCCAGGCGGGTGATTCGGGAGGGGAGCAGGGGAGCGAACGCCGGCTCGAGCCCACTGTCTCCCAGGCGCAGGCCGGTATAGCCGAAGATGACCTGCTGAAGAAATCCGCCGGCGCCAGTCACGAAGTTCACGGCGTCGTTGGTTGGGGTCTCGGACAGCATCAGAAAAGGGCCCTTTAGGTGACCTTGGTAGCTATGCGGCAGGAGAGAGTCCATCAGCGCCCGGTCGCCCAGCTCCGCCGCATCCACCGAAAGCAGGGTCGATATCATCATCGCCCCCGGCCCCTTCGCCAGAAGTTGGCGGACGGCTTGCTCCAGCTGGGCTCGCTTGGCGCGAGCGCTCATCGGAACACCGAGCGGATAGCTCAGGAGCGGCGTTACCGCGCCCAGGGTGGAATCGGGCGCTCCCTCATAGGTGCGGAAGAACTGGCTGGCCGAGTCATACGGCAGGTGCAGCCTGGCGGCGAGCCGGGGCCACCGAGGATCCGCCGGCCGGCCCAAGCGCTGGCTCGCGGCGACTGCAATCTCCAGGTTCTTGCGGGCGACCGCGTTAGTGTAGGCGTCGTCGGCTACGCCGATCAGCCCTTCTGCTACCGACACCACGTTCTTGATGTGGTACCGGTCGGCGGCAGAATCGTAGACTGCCCGGCTGACCCAGAAGTTCGCCGTTTCCCGGATCACCGGATAGCCCTCCCGCGCCAGCCAGCTTGAATCGCCAGTGGCGAGGTAATACTGCCATTGGGCGAGCGCCACGTCGCCATTGACGTGAATCTCGGAGCGAGCGTTCTGCACCGCGAAGTGCGGCGTAGTCTCGTGGCCCAATTCGTCGGCCTCCCAGGGGTACATCGCGCCACGGTATCCGTTGGTGCGAGCGTTCTGCTGGGCAGCGGCGAGAGTTCGGCCCCGAAAGGCGACCAGTGAACGCGCGATGTCCGGGTGGGTGAGGAGCAGCGACGGGAACATCCAGGTATCGGAGTCCCAGAACATATGCCCGTAGTAGCCGGCGCTGGAGAGTCCCATCGGCGGAATGCCGAGCGCGGTCCCGGAGTCGGCACTGCAGAGGAGATAGAACAGCATCGAACGGACTACCCGCTGGAGCTCCGGGTAGCCCTCGACCCGGATGTCGCTCTCCCACCGCCGACGCCAAGCCCGCGCATTGTCGGCGGCCAGACTGTCGTAGCCTCGGGTTTGGGCAGCCGACAGTGAGCGAGTCACCTGGGTGAGTGGCTGGGACAACAGGATGCTGGCGAACTGGGTAAAGACGTAGGTCGACTCGGGTGAAGCATCGAAGCTGACTTCGACCTGGGCTCTGTCGCGGGTGGATGTGGTCCGGACACTCGCACCGGCGAGGTTATCAGGCCAGCGTAGCAACACACCTTGGGCGAGCGAGGTGGTCCGGCCCACCGGCGTCGAGATCACCGATAGCCGCGCACCGTCGTCTCCCACTCGGGTCGCCATGGGGGACCGCACCAGCATGTACCCGGGATACCAGATCTCCCCGTGGCCCCAGCCGGGCTCCAACCGTCTGATCTGATTCAGCGACAGGCGTCGAGGGTGAGGGCGTGCGGCGATCGCGAACCTGATCCGCATCCGGCCCGGCTGTCGCGGGGTCAGCTGTAGGCGAGTCGCCGCGATTTCAGGCGCTGCTCGCGAGACGAAGCTCTCGACCGCCACCGAGGTCCGGCGATCTTGATTCACCCATTCATAGGAGGTGCGAGCGGTCCCCCGCTGCATGTCCAGGATCTGGCGGTAATTGCGAAGTGTGCCGACCGGCGGCGGTAAAGGCTCTAGCCAATGGTCTCCATGGACCGAGCTGTCCGGCGGCAGCAGCGCCTCCAGCCATGCGTCGCCATCTGCGACGGCAACGGCATTCCAGGTTGGAAGCGCGACGATGCGCGGCACATCACCGGGGCCATGTTCGTAGAGGCCCACCCGAAACGACAGTGATGGACCGAAGCCCAACGGTGGGATCACCATGGAAAAGCGCCCGTTGCCGATGAAGGGCGAGGGCGCTCGACCGGGATCTTGGGTGATGAGCAGGAAGCTGGAGTCTGCTTCCTGAGCGAGCAGAGGGAAGCTGGAAAGGACCGAGAGGGCAGAGAGGACGGAGAGAATTGGCGCGGACTTCTCCGGCATCTCCGTTCTCTCCGTCCACTCCGACCTACTCAGGGCTGCTGCCGTTGCGCCGGCCCGCCCGCTCCTCCGAGGTCATACGACACCGATACCTGGAACCGGCGCGGCAGGATAGGCCGGGCGAGAAAGATCCCGCCTGTGCTCACCAGCCGCGGGTTGCCCTCCTCCAGCCCCTTGCTCTGGAACGCGTTCAGCAGGTCGAGGTTGATCGTCGTTCCCGTCCTCAGCGCGTATCCCGCCCCGAGGTTGAAGTAGTTGTACGACGGGAGCGTGGGGCCGGCCGAAATGGCTGTTGGCCGCTTGTCCACCCAGTGCCAGTCCGCCTTGAACTGAAGTCCACGAATGGAATACAGCGCGGCGGCATTGGCGATCGAGGTGGGCACGCCGGCGATGCGGCTTCCGATGTCCGCCCCCGCACCGGAGCCCAGCTCAGCCTTGAGGAAGGTGCCGCTTCCCAGGAGCTGGAGGCCCGGGACGGGGTTTACGACCAGCTCGACCTCTGCGCCGTAGGACTTGTTCTCCGGTGACGGGACGATGATCCACGTCGATGCTCCGGTAACGGAGTCGATCACCAGACCCTGGCTCACCACGTTCTTCAGCTTGGTCCAGAACCCGCCGACGGTGAACCCGAGCGGGCCAACGAATCCCTTGACGCCGCCCTCGACCGACTGCACTTGCTTCGACTCGAACAGATCCACCTGCTGCTCCGCCGTCGCGTTCAGGAACTCGTCCAGAGCCGGCATCTTGAAGCCACGCGCGCCGGCCGCGTAGAGCGACAGGTTCTTCTGGAGCGAGAGATTGAGGCCCAGGGACGCTGACCAGTCCTTGATCCCACGCTCGAAGTGCCGGAAGCTGCCGTTCCCGAAGGTCTCGTTGTTGAAATGAGTGGTGGAGTCGCCGTCCAAGTCGAAGGTAGAGGTGTTCTCCGCGTTCTGCACGAACTTGTCGTATTCTCCCCGGACACCCACATCGGCGCGCAGTCGATCGGTGAGCTGGATCTCGCCGCCCAACACACCCGATATGACGCTGGTCTGACCGGTGCCGTTGGTGTAACCGGAGAGCTGGTTTATGAAGCCGTTCTTGGTGACGGTGTCCGGCGTGCCGCCAGGCTGCGTGACCACGGCATCAAGAAAGTGGGTCTGGTCCCCGACGTCAGTGAGGATCTGAGTGAAGAACCAGTGATTGTCCTGAGTGTAGTTGGCGAAATATAGGCCGAACGATGCCGTGTGCTTGCCGAAGGTCCGCCGGAGCTGGATCTGGTCCTGGAACGCCGAGAGGGGCTTGGCGACGTGAATGAGCTGCCCCGGTGCAACCAGGCCGTTCGGGGTGCTGAACGGCAGGTGAACTTTTCCCGTTACGTCGAACAAGTTGGTGTAGAACAGCTGCGTTGTGGTGCCCGCTGGCAGCCCCAGCCCGCCCTGACCCTTGGCCGCGGTGGCAAAATCTGATGCAGCCAAGGCATTCGACGGCACCAGGGCGTTCCACTCCTGCTGATCCTGCATGTACTGAGCGGAATTCTGGAGGTGCCAGTTGTCGGCAAAATCGAACCCGGCATCGGCGGTGTACCACTGCGCCGAGGTTCGGAGCCCATTGTCAAGCGGCAAGGTCAGATCACCGGTTGGGATGGGCACCCGAAGGTCGAGCGCCTCAGGGCTGTTAAAGGAGCCGTAGTCGCCGAAACCGGCAACGAACTGCGGGTCAGCCGGGTTGGTGAACGGCAGGTCGAGAATGAACTGATTCCGGTCGTCGATGATTTTGGCCGACAGGCGCACGTAGCCATTGTTTAACAGGCGCGTGATGCTGCCCTTTACCTGGCCGCCCCGGATTCCGGGAAAGCCGGGGTCGCGCACGCCGTGGTCGTAGCGGTAGAACCCACCGACGTTAAACCTCCAATCATTGCCCAGCGGCCCGTTGGCATTGAGGTCGAAACGGGCCAGTCCCTGAGTGGCGCCCGTTGCGCGTACGCTCCCGTCGAACACGTCGCCACCGGACTTGTTAATGAGATTGATCATAGCGCCCGGCGTGTTAGACCCGAACAGCGCCGAGGCGCCGCCCCGCACGACTTCCATACGCTGGACGTTCTCGTCAATGCGGAACAGGTTGTCGGCGTTCATGAAGAAGGTGTGCATCGTAGGAAAGACCGGGAGCCCATCCTCCAGGAAGTTCACGTACTCAACACCGAGGATGCCGCGTATGCTGATGTTCTCGTTGACCTCGCCGCCGGAGCTCTCGACCCGGGTGAAGCCCGGAACATAGCGAAGCGCTTCGGTCGTGCTCCGCGGCACGGCCCGCTGGATGTCCTGAGCGGTGAGCGAGGTGACTGCGACACTGGCGTCGAGATTCATCCGCGGGGTTTGCGTGCCGGTCACGACCAGGGTCTGGAGCTGCAGCGGATTCCGTTGCAAGGTGAAATCCTGGCTGACGCGCTGATCCGCGGCGACCGTGACACTCGCCGAATCGGGCCGGAAACCGACCATCCTCACCCGGACCAGCCGCGTGCCCACCGGAACCCGCGCAAGCACGTAATCACCGGTCGCGCTGGTCTGCGAACCGATCGTGGTTCCCAGGATACCCACCTGAGCGCCGGCCACCGCCGCGCCCTTGTCGTCGGTAACCTTGCCGGCGACGGAGCCGGTTTGTGCCGGCTGCTGCCCGACGACGCTACCCGCAGAGCAGACCAGCATCAGAACCAGCCCAGAGAGCGCCTGAGCGAAACGGCGATCGACGGGCATGGTTCGAGTCGCACCTGATCTCAATTTCATGGGGGAACCCTCCATCTTCAGTGAGGAAGTACGGCATTCGGCTCGCGCGCACCGGGCGGGGGCATGTTGCCATCGGCACTCGAGGGCGTAGCAAGCGGATGGAAAACCGTGGTCATGATATTGAAGGGAGTCGTGCACAGCACAGCGTGGCTCTAGGCCGGGGATCGAGGAGAGGCGGCGCGAAGGGCAGGGGCGGTTTCGTCCCTGGCGCAAGTGTGGCATCACTGGGTTGCGTGCCTACATGTAGCGTTTTCACCTGTCGCAATCCGGGTCGGAGGCTGGGCCGGAGGCACCGCTCCTGGCGCGAGGGTATGCTCCACGTCGCAGCCGCGCCGTGCTGCGCATCACCTTCAGCGCTCTAGCCCAACCCGCCGTTCGCGTCGTTCTGTGGCCTGTCCCTCCGGGGTTTCCAGAGCAGGCCGGACCGAAGCCCGGCGGTGGCCGCGACTTGCCCCCGCCAGCAAGATGATGCCAAAGATCAGCATCACCAGTCCCCACCAGAGGTTCACATTGATCGAAAGTGACTTCTCGTAATGGGCAGCATCCCCCGCGGTCGCCACCCCGTACCCGCCGATGAGCAAGCCCAACACCGCGAAGAGTCCACCGATCGGGAGTCGCACGTCGAGCCCAGACGCTCCGGACATGGATTCTCCTAGAAGAACGCCAGGTTCAACGCCAGGGTGAGAAACAGCACCACGGTCGCGAGGACCCACGGTCGCTCAAGCACTGGCAGCGCGTGATCGGTGAGCCGTGGGGTGAGCGAGTACACCAGGCCGCGCAACTCGTCCGGATCGCGCGGGCGGGTCGCCAGGCTCACGAGCAGGGTCACGACGAAGCAGGTCACCCAGGCGACGATGGCGGTCCAGAACGTCTGGGCCAGCTCGCTGGGAAAGATGTGCAGCACGCCCAGATACCCACCCTTGACGCCCACCTGGGTGCCGGCGGGCAGGGTGAGCCCATGATGGATCGCGGCAGCCAGTGTCCCCGCCAGCAAGCCGGTGAATGCCCCGTGCCCGGTCGAACGCTTCCAGAACATTCCCAGCGCGAAGGTGGCGAACAACGGCGCGTTCACGAAGGCAAACACCAACTGCAGCAGATCCATGATGTTGTTGAACGCACCAGCGACGTACGCCGCGCCGATGGCCAGCAGGATGCCTCCTACCGTCGAGGCCCGTCCCATCCAGAGGTAGTGTGCGTCGGATGCACCCCGCCGGATATGGCTCTGATAGATGTCGTAGGTCCAGACGGTGTTGAAAGCCGTGACGTTGCCGGCCATGCCGGACATGAACGATGCCATGAGGGCGGTGAGTCCCAACCCCAGCATGCCCGAGGGGAAGAGGTGCACCAGCATCATCGGAGTGGCAAGATCGTAGTCGAGCACCACATGGCCTGCGCCGTCCAGGAGTGGCGCTCCGCTGGCGGCAAACTTCGCCGGCACCAGTCCCTGTCCCACCGTGCCGCCCGCCGATCCCGCCCCGCCGGCGGTCAAGACCAGCGCAATCATACCGGGCAAGATCACGAGAAAGGGGAACAGCATCTTGGGCACCGCCGCAATCAGCGGGGTCCGCCGGGCTGCGGTCATCGAATCCGCCGCCATCGCGCGCTGCACCACCAGAAAGTCGGTGCACCAATATCCGAATGACAGGACGAAGCCCAGGCCCATCACCAGCCCGAACCACTCGACTCCCACCGGATTCTGCGATGGGTTGCCCATGTTGGTCCAGGCGTGGGTGTACGCGTCTGCCGGGAAGCCACGGGCGGTCGCAACCTGGGCCAGGCGGGTGGTGAGGCCCTGCCATCCTCCGATCGCATGGAGACCAAGCCCAACCAGCGGGGCGAAGCCGAAGACGATGAGAAAGAACTGCAGCACCTCGTTGTAGATGGCGCTGGTCAGCCCGCCAAGCAGGATGTACACCAGCACGATGCAGGCGGAAACCAGGACGCTCACGTCGAAGCTCCATCCCAACAGGAGATTGAGCAGCTTCCCCATGGCATACATGGAGATGCCGGAGGAGAAGACGGTCATCACCGCGAACGAAACCGCGTTCAGCGTCCGGGTCTTTTCGTCGAAGCGAAGCCGGAGATACTCGGGAACGGAGCGAGCCCGCGAGCCATAGTAGAACGGCATCATGAAGAGTCCGACGAAGACCATCGCCGGAATGGCCCCGACCCAGTAGAAGTGACTCGTGGCTATACCGTACTTCGCCCCGGACGCGCCCATACCGATCACTTCCTGGGCACCCAAATTGGCCGAGATGAAGGCCAGGCCGGTTATCCAGGGCGACAGCGAGCGCCCGGAGAGGAAGAAGTCCGTGCTCGTCCGCATGACCCGACGAAGCCCCCACCCTACCCCGAGAACGGCGGCGAAGTAGATCGCCATGACGGCGTAGTCGATGGTCGCGAGGCGAGTGACGGGAGCGGGGTCCACGGGGATTATGGCAGCTGCCCATTTCCAACTGCGAGATCGTTGCTTGATACGGATGCGTGCCGGAATCGGCGCCGTGGTGCCATTCTGCCACCGCCAGGGAAAGAAGTCAACGTCGAGGCATTGCGGTGTTTCACGGATCTGTCGAAATCAGCGAGGCCGGAGTCGACCGAGCCGCTCGCCAGGCGGGCAGCAGCACACCGAAAAGGACGATACCAACCAGCAGCGTGGCGTACCGGGCGACCGGAGCAGGATCCCAGGCATGAAAGCCCGTCATCATGGTGGGGAGCATGCCCCAGACCGGAGGACCAAACCAGAGACCGGCCAGGACTCCCGCCAGCGCCACGCCAGAGGCGTGGATCAGTACCATACGGAACAGATGCCATCGACGGGCGCCAGCTGCTCGACGAAGCCCCAGCTCCACCCGGACCGAGCGGACCCACAGCTGCATCAGAGCGAAGGTCCCCAGTCCGGTTATGGCTAACATTGCCCATCCCGCGAAGCCGAACCAGCGAGCGAACCAGTCGAGGGGAGCCGCGTCGGCAGCGAGCAGTGTCGGCTCACTGCGTTGCTCCAGGTGAGTGAGGCGGCCGCCCAACGCCGCCTGCATGATCGGCCGCACCGCTGCACCCGTGTCCGTTGCCGGCGGTGCCCGTACCAGGAGATCGGCCTGGCTCGGCGGATGCTGTAGCACGCTGAGATAGACCGTATAGCGCGGCTGCAACGGGCCGCCCAGACCCACAACCACAGGGTCGTCTACCACGCCGACCACAGTGGACCAGCGGGGGCCATCGTCAATGACTCTGATCTGGCGCCCGATCGGTTCACCGTTCTGGAACTCCTTCGCGGCAAGACTGCGGCTCACCACTGCAATCCGAGGAGCATCCCAGTCGTCGGCAGGTGAGATTCCCCGCCCCGCCAGCACTCGGAGATCAAGCAGGCGGAAGGTGTCGGAGCTCACCAGTTGGTGCGTAGCCGGCTTGGTCTTGGTAATGAGGTAAATGCCTCCCTCGGAGCAATGGCCACAATCGGTGGTCACCAGCCCCACCGGACCGAGTCCCGTGAGAGCGCCGGGACTGGTGAGGCTCACTGAATGCAGCCCCGCCTTTCGCTCGAGCCCACGAAGCAGCTCCGCGTAGGCTTGGGCCCGCTCGGCCGGCCTGGTCTCGCGCATGGCCAGTGAGAAGACCGAGCCGCCAGCCGGCTTGCCCTGCGGCGTAGCGAGCTCGGATGCGCCCCGCACAACCAGAGCGCTGATCGTGAGAGCGATGAGGCTGGTGCCCAGTTGAATCGCCGTGGGGGTGAGCGGCGCGCGGATCGGTCCCGTCATCTGCCCGACGCGCCGGCGCGGCATGAGAGCCGGAAAGGCGACGCCCAGGATCATCGTCAAGGCAACGACCAGTGCGGCAATTGCGGTCGGTCCCAGCGATCCCGGAAGTACCTTTCCAGGCCAACCGCCCAGTCCTACTTGTCCTATAGCGAGGCCAAGTGCTCCGCCCACGACCACGGAGCTTGCGGCGAGCAGCCCTCCCTCGAAGATCGCGGCCAGCATCACTTGCACACGACTCGCGCCGACCGCCCGCCGTATGGCAATCTCATCCTCCCGCTCGGCCTCTCGGGTCAAGGCGAGGATCAGCAGCGTGACCGCCCCGACCGCGAGCGTTGTGAACCCGACGCCGCGGAGCATTCCGCTCAGCCCGACCATGGCCAGTTGCTGGGTCGCAGCCGGGGAGCGAACTCCCATGGTCCAATGAAGCCCAAGGTCACCACCCGTGAGCGGGGCGATTTGGAGACGACTCCCAGCGCCCTCGGCGCCGGCACCAGCCAGTGTGATCAACGGAAGCACCGCTGCGAGCGTTGCCGCACTTCCAGCCACGAGCAGTAGCGCCGTTCCCCAGTGGGAGCGGATGTCGTCAAGCGCGACCCTTATCGCGATCAAGGTCCTGCTGCCTACTGTATTGCTCTGATCACCCATGGGACCAATCTCCAGCGGTAAGAGGTTGAGACCCACACAAAATGGATCCGAACCGGGATTCCCGCCCGTCTTGACCTGAGGCGAGCTATTGCGTACGATATATCGCACGTAATAGCTCACGGAATAGCGGAGGATGACAGATGCATAAATCACGAGATGACTGGGGGTTCGGCCCAGGGTTCCCCTTTGGTAACTGGTGGCGCGGTGGGCCCTGGAGCGGGGGCGCGCGATGGGGCAGGCGCCGCTCCCAGATGTTCGAGTCCGGAGAAGTGAAGTTTGTCATTCTCCGGCTGCTCAAGGAAAAGCCCCGGCACGGTTACGAGATCATCAAGGCATTGGAGGAGAAGATGGGCGGGTGTTACACCCCGTCCGCTGGTACGGTGTATCCCACGCTTCAGCTCCTGGAGGACGAGGGCTACGTGCGGGTCGTCGAGAACGAGGGGAAGAAGGTGTATCACCTGACTCCCGAAGGGGAGCGCTACCTGGAGGAGCATCGCGATCTCCTGGACGAGATTCTCGACCGGGTCCGGGAGACGGTCCGCGACTTCACCAGCGGCGGTATTGGCGAGCTGCAGGGCGCTTTTGCCCATCTCGCGGGTGTCACGTTTCGGCAGGCCTGGCGTCGAGGCCCGGACGATCCCGCTCTCAAGCGGGTCGCGGAAATCCTGCGGAAGGCAGGAGATGAGATCGAGCAGGCCTGGCAGACCAAGTCGTTCTAAGGAACACAGGAGAAATGACGATGTGGTTCTTCGGCTGGATGTTTTGGGTGGTTCCCCTGTTGATCTTTGCCGCAGTCATGCGGCGTCGACGCTGGGAACGCTGGGCGATGATGGGACCTCGAGGCTACGGACCGTACGGCTGGTGGGGACCCTGGCAGCAGCCAAGGTGGCGCGAATCGCAGACCGCGGCGCCTCGGGCCGACCAGGACCAGCAACAGGCCTACATCGACAGCCTGGAAACTCGTATCGTCCAACTGGAGGAGCGGTTGGACTTCACTGAGCGATTGCTGGAAGGACGCCGGGAGCCGCCGAAGTGAGCTTTCGAACCGGGGCAGGCTGAAGCTCGAAGATGGGGAGCTCGGCCGGGCAGAGTAGACGCATCCGAGGTGTCGCCGTGCCTACTCCACGAGAGACGTAGAAAGCGCCGCGCTGAGTCTGGTAGTGTCCGGCGAGATAACGTCCGCTTCCCTGCGGCAGGATTGGCGGCACCCCGGGGCAGCGGATCTGGCCACCGTGGGTATGGCCGGCCAGCGTAAGCAGCGGAAGGGGGCCATCGGGCCAGGCTGCGCGATCCAGCTGCCCCGGCTCGTGCAACAGCCAGATCTGCGGCAGATCGGGATCGAGTCCGCGGGCTGCGGCAGCCGCGTCCGTCTTGCCGTGGCGCAGGTCGTCAAGTCCGGCGAGCTGGATTCGACCTCCTCGAAGTGTGAGGGTGGTCGACCTGTTGACCAGCAGCTCGGCCCCGCCGCGGGAATGAATCTGCGTCGCTTCCTTCATGCTCACTCCCGACGAGTACTCGTGGTTCCCCAAAACAGCCACCACCGGAACACCACCTGGCAGGGCCTGCAGCCATTGCTCCAGCGCGTGCGCTCCCGGTCGCCGATCCCACTGGTCGCCAGTCAGAACCACCAGATCAGGATGTTCCCGGTGCAAAACCTGGAGCGCGTGCCGAGCGGCGGCGTGGGGCTCACTCTCGAAGAGGTGGAGATCACTCACCTGCGCGATGGTCGTGCCGGTGAGCGAGGCCGGTAAGCCGGGTACAAAGAGCGGAATCCGGGTTACTCGCACGCGGTTGGTCGCGTCCGCGTCGGCAAAGGGGATCGAGACAGCAGCGGCGGTCATGATTCCGGCGGCAATGAAGTGACGACGGCTAAGCAGAATCTGATTCATTGGTGGCGATGGAAGCGAAGATCATGCCAACAGTAGTCTTGGTATCGCGGGCTCGGACTCAGCCCTAGCACCGGCGGGAGAGTGAGTTACCCCCTGGTTTTGCCGCAGTTTGCCAAGGCCAGATCGGCTACCGCAGCGTCGATCCTGCGAAACATTTCTAAGTAATAACGGGTTGGGAAACCGGTGACCCCAGTCACCGCGCGCCGCTGGCGCAAGCCAACAGCATGCGACTACTGCTTCAAGGTGAGCATGGCCGAGAGCCCTGAGCTGGTGATTCCGACTGGGAGCGAGGGGGAGGATCGGCGTTCCACTCGTCGCCGCCGGATTACCTATACCGGCCAACTGGCGGGCCCGTCACAAACCTTGATGTCCCTGGTGGACGAAGGCGATGTCTGGGTGGTAGCCAATCTCAAGGAGACCCAGCTGGACGAGGAGTTGCGGCCGGGGATGTCGGTGGAGGTTGCCATCGACACCCGGGTCCAGCGCGCCGACACGACCGCCGCAAACCCGCACGCCCTGGTGGACCGATAGTCTGATGACCGCCTCAGTTGATCCGAAAACAGTCACGCCGACAAACCGGGAGCCCGTCCGGCTGATTACGCTTTCCCGGGAATACGGGGCAGGCGGGAGCGAGCTGGGCGTGCTGCTGAGTGAGTCGCTGGGCTGGCCGGTGCTGGACCGAGAGCTCGCGCGGAGGATTGCGGAGCGGCTGCAGTGCAGTCATGCGGAGGTGGAGAAGGCGGACGAACGCGGGCCCAGACTGCTGGAGCGGATCGCCTCAGTGTTCACCGTCGTCCCCTCCGACGCGCCCATCCTGCCGGAGCTCTCCCGTACTCCCGACCCTGATACACTCGCCGTTGCGAGCCGGGCGGTGGTGCTGGAGGCGGCACGCACGCCCCCGCTCATCGTGATCGGGCATGGGGGCAATTGTCTGCTGGCCGGGAGGCCCGATCTATTACGAATTCGTGTCATCGCACCTTTTGATCTTCGGGTGCGACGGGTCGCGCAGCGCACCGGTCGTCCCCATCCGGAAGCGGCGGCGGACGTCCGCCATCGCGACGCCGATCGTCGCTATTACCTCGAGCGCTACTATCAGAAGGATGCGAATGAACCTTGTCTGTACGATCTCCAGATCAACACCGCCACGATTCCGCTCGCGACCGCGGCCCAGATGATCGTGGCCTTGGTCCGCAGCGAGGCGGCATTGGCGTGAGCCCACCGGAGGAGCACGCCGCCGAACATCGCTGGCTCATCCTGCTCGGCCTCATCACCGCGGCGATCATGGAGGTGCTCGACACCACCATCATCAACGTGGCCTTGCCGCAGATGGCCGGGAACCTGGGTGCCACCCAGGAGGAGATCGGGTGGGTGAGCACGGGGTACATTCTGTCCAACGTCGTGTTTCTCCCGATGACCGCGTTCTTCGCGGAGCGATTCGGCCGGCAGCGGTATCTCACCGCGTCCATCTTCCTCTTCATCGTCTCCTCGTTTTTCTGCGGAACATCCAACTCGCTGGTGGAGTTGGTGTTCTGGCGAGTGCTGCAGGGCGCGGGCGGCGCGGCGCTGCTGTCTACCGCGCAGGCGACGATTCGCCAGATCTTTCCGCGGGAGCAGCAGGGCATGGTGCAGGCCATCTTCCTGCTCGGCATCATCGTGGCCCCGACCGTCGGCCCCACCCTGGGCGGATGGATCACCGACAACTACCAGTGGCACTGGTGCTTCTTCATCAACGTGCCGATCGG